>ERZ827126.210-NODE-210-length-92916-cov-9.756485_pt1 | contig 92916 bp, 73 predicted proteins | sample MGYA00519780_ERZ827126 | MGnify/ENA primary metagenome ERZ827126 (study PRJEB31778, sample SAMEA3449262) | human gut metagenome | biome: human gut; feature: human-associated habitat; material: faeces | place: United Kingdom | collected 2010/2012 ...
TATTTCTTTAATTTTTATATTATTGTCATTATTTTTTATTCCAAAATTATTTATATGATAAAACTTTTCATCTATATAAAATTTAAAACTTTTATTTTTTGAATTACTTTCAATAGAATCTTCATTTACAAAACCATTTCCTATATCTAAATATATTGTTGAAGTATTCTCTTTTAATTTTGATTCATATTCTATTGATAAATTCACATAGCCTACAGGCATTTTGGAAATTAATAACCATAATGCAAAAATAATAAATACTAAACTTACTATTATATCTTTTGTATTAAAATATTTTTTCACCCTTTTATTTCTCCTATTTTAAATTATCTAATTATTAATTTCCTTATCATTTTTATCATAATCCATCTTTTTTATTCTATATTGAATATCTTCTAATATTTTTCTATTTGCAGCAATAATATCAGCTTGAAGCCCAACAATAAGTGTTTCAAACCCAAGTAATAATAAAGTACTACTTAATATTAAAGATTGTACATGCCCATTTCCTTCTCCTTGTGCAAAAAATACTAAAAATCTTATTCCTATTAAAAATCCTATTAAAAATATTATTCCACCAATAATTGAAAAGAATCTTAAAGGTTTATACATCATAAAAGCTCTTACTATAGTAACCATAGATTTTTTTACATATCCAAACATACTGTTAAATAATCTAGAAGGTCTTAATTCTGCATTAGTTCTTATTGGAACTGAAGTCATGGCAATTTTACTTCTACCTGCTTGTACTATAGTTTCTAATGTATATGTATATTCATTAACTACATTCATTCTCATAGCCGCTTCTCTACTATATGCTCTAAATCCACTTGGCGCATCTGGTATATCAGTATTAGAAGCAACTCTTACTGTCCAGCTTCCAAAGTGTTGAAGCTTTTTCTTTAATGGAGAGAAATGTTTTGTTTTATCTATTGGTCTTTCCCCTATTACAATGTCTGTTTTTCCCTCTAATATAGGTCTTACTAACTTTTCAATATCCTCTGCACAATATTGATTGTCTGCATCAGTATTTACTATTATGTCTGCACCATTTCTTAAACAAGCATCTAATCCTGCCATAAAACCATAGGCTAATCCTTTATTTCGTTTAAAAGAAACAATATGATGAACTCCCCATTTTTTTGCAACTTCAACTGTTTTATCTTTACTTCCATCATTAATTATTAAATATTCAATTTCATCAATTCCATAAATATGTTTAGGTAAATCATTTAATGCAACTGTAAGAGTTTCTTCCTCATTATAGCAAGGAATTTGAATTATTAATTTCATCTTTTTATCCTCCAAAATGTTAGTTTTCTTTTTTTATTTCTAATATTTTTTCAGCAAGTTTTTCAGAACTTCCCATTTCTACGAAATAATATTTTCCTTTTGTTTCTGTAAATAATTCATGATTTGCAGGATTTTCTCCTAAAATCATTTTTTTATTCATTGCATCATAAATATAAGCCTTTCCAGGAATAGTCCTTCTAGCTTTATTTATATTCTTATTAAAATGTCCTGCTAAACATAAATCTGAAAAATTTATGTATTTTGCTAATTCTTGTTGAGATAGCCAATCTATATATTTAACATTATCACTTTCAACTTTATTATATTTTTTTTGTATGGGACCTATTACATAGAAAAATATATCTTTTTCTTTTTTTAATATATCTACTGCTCCAAGTACTATTTCTACTCCTTGAAGAGGAAGTATACTTCCAAAGTATAATACAACAAATTTATCTTTTACTTTATTAGGCTTTTCTATTCTTTCTTCATAATAAATACTTTTATCTGCTTCTAAATATAAAACATTAAGATTATTTTTATTAGCCCCAAATTCTTCTATAAAATACTTTCCATGTTCTTTAGTATCTGAAATTATGTAATCTGCTAATAGTATTGTTTTTTTATCTATAGCTTTTAAAATCTTTGCAAATATACTGTTTTCTTTTATTTTTTTTCTATCAAATACCAAAGTATCATACATTGATATAAAAAAGTCTATAATAATCTTTTTCTTTTTAAACTTAAAGTTCCATATTGGTAATATTAATTGGGGTGCAAATCCAATAAATACCAAATCAAAATTCTTCATAGAAGTTTTTAAAATGTTCCAATAAACACTTATTATTCTTTTAGGATAACTTTTTTCTTTAGAACCAATTATCTTATATTCTTTACTATTTTCCTTAATAATATTTATCTCTTGGGTATTTCTTATATAATCTAAATTTTTAGTTGTTATAAATAATACTTTTTTATCTTTAACTAAATTTATCATTTTATTTTTCCTCGTTTACTAATTACATATACAAGTTTAAAACCAACAAATGCTACTATTTCACCTAAAATAGTCCATATTCTAGATGTTAGTGTAATTAAAAGAAGTAATTCATAATTATAAGTATCTCCTAAAAGCACTCCTAATACACCTTCACGAATTCCCATTCCGTTTGGAGAAGGGCTTAAAAATCCTATTACCCAAGATATTGGATAAGATAAAATTAAATATATTCCTTGAAGTACTTCTACTTTAGAAAAAGCAACAACTAATATAATTAATCCAATACCTGTTAAAAGCCATACTCCCACATATCTTCCTAAAATATTATATGTATATTTTCTTTCAAGCTTTATTTCACCAGTACTATCTTTAAATAATTTACTAATAATTTTTATACCAACTTTTATTATATTAGGAATGAAAATCACTGTTAATATTATTAATATTACTGCTATAATTATAATCCAAAATGAATTAGCATTATTTCTAAGTAATATGGGAATAAAAAAGAGTAAAAATAATGTACTTGAAATTATTTGAAACACATATTCTAAAATCATACTTACTGTAGTTGCTGTTTTATCAACGCCCTTATTAGTACACATATAAGCTTTTCCAACTATATTCCATATTCCCCCTGGTATATATCTAGCTAATGCAGATGTCATATGAATATCTAAATAGTCAATTTTTCCAAGTTTTGAATCCATTTTCCATAAAAGATATGACCAGTTATATCCTGTTAGTAAAAATACTATAGCATACATAATTACAGATATAACAAACCAACCAATCTTCATATTAGATAAATATGGTTTTATATCATTCCAATTCTTCACAAACTGATTTCCCATAAACCATAAAATTAATAAAGATAATATTATCCCTAGGATTTTTAATATACTCTTTTTATAATTAACTTTTTTTTTCATTTTGTCTCCTTTTTGTTTATTTTTTGTAACCAAATCATTTTTTAATTTTAGCATATTTAGATTTAAATATCTATGTATTTATATATAAAACAACTCCCAAAAAATAAATTTAATTATGATTAGTAAAAATCACATCAAATTAATCCCGTTTTTATACACTTATTTATATACTTAGTTGTTTAATGGTATTTTTAAAAAGCTTTTAGCAATTTTGAAAGTATTTTTTATTCTTTAGAACTATTTCTAAAAATAATTCTCTTATTTAAGAAAAAAAAGAAATTGCTAACTTAAGAAATATAAAATTTCTTTCATATAACAACTTCTTTTTTTCTTAAATATTTATACTAATAATGATATAAATGCACTCCATAATGTTATTACTTGAAGAGTACAAAGAAAAAACATTAAATTATTTTCTATATTTTTTTTATAAGTTAATATTGAATTTCTTAACATAAGAAATATTAATGATAAAACAGGAATCATATATCGTCCTTGTACACCTTCAATTATAGCAGCTCCTTTGTTAGTCCAAGTAAATCCAACTACATGAATAGCAAAGAAAATTCCAATAACAATAAAAAACATTATTATTTTTTGTTTTTTAGTAATATATTGTTTATCTTCATCAGTTCTAAATGAAGATAATATAAGTAATATTATAAAACCTATTGTATATATTGGATTTATATTTATAAGGTATAATCCACTTATAGTTAAATATATAAAATTAATTGTACATACCTTAAGGTTGTTAATAAATAACTTAATAAATGTTAATGGAGAAGTTATTATATCTCCAAATGAATATGCAGGTGCATTAGAAAATGCTGATTTGCTATCTGTATCACTTACAATTCTTAAAGTATCAATTAAATTAAAAACTAAATATGATGCTAAAACTACTACAACTAATCCTATTAAAACTTGATAATATTTTTTCTTTGATACAAATTTTTTCTTAGGTATAATTAAAGCTAAAGCACATAATAAAACATATATCATTTTTAATGGTGCTAATAAAATTCCAGATATAAATAAAATTATAATATCTTTTTTCTTTTTTTCTTTTTCAGAATATGCAAAATATAAACAATATGCAGTATATAGAAATGCTAATGCATTTATTATTGCATCATATGAAAATGAAGTAGCTTGCTGTAAAGTCATTGGCAACAATGCTACAATAAACATTGTTACTTTTCCAATAGGCATTTTTTTTATGGCTAAATATACTATTGATAAAAATGCTATTAAATTAAAAAACCTGCCAAGATATAAAGTTGGAATTTGTCCTAAATGTACTATTCTTGCTATTGTTATTGCTAATGCTGAAGGAAAATATACATAAGCTGGTTGTGAAACATCTCTTCCTTGTACTTCAACTAACTCATTATCATCACTTATATCAAAGAATTTATCAAACACAGTTCTATACTGTGTCATTGTAGTTTTTCCATAAGTTAATCCTGCTATACTATCTTCACCTCTACGTAGATATCCTCCATCCTCTGTTGAATGTCCTTTTAATAACATATCATTAGAATATCTATAGGCTGTATCAACATGTGCAGGTTCATCATAGCCACTATATGGTGTTGTCAAAAACATATATGCTAGACCTAAACATAATCCACTTATTAAAAATACATTTTCTGTTTTTATTTTTTTTATAAATAATAAATAACTTATTACTAACATAAATATTATGGTAAATATTATACATACTATTACTATTGTTCTTAAAAAATCAGCACTTGTTGTAACTATTCTAAAAGCTATATCCTTTGTTTCTTCTTTATCATTTATATATAAAGTGCCATCTTTATACTGATCCATTCTAGATGAACAAATTGTAATAGAATTTTCCTCATTGCATCCTATTGATTTAATATTTAATTGAAATTCTTGATTTTTAGTATTTCTAATAGGATTATTTAAAACAAAATCATGATAATCATCATTTTTTATTTTATTTATATTTTCTTTCCAAACCTGAATTTTTTCACCTGTTGTTTTATTACTTAACTCTAGTTCTATAATGCCAGATTTATTATTATTATTATTATTCAAAAATTTTATAGAAATTATTTTTATTCCATCATCAACTTTAAAAGATTGTTTTATATCTATTCCTTCAGTAATTTTTCCAACATTAGTTGCTGCTTCTTCATTAATTATATGATAGTAATTATAATTTTTTGATATTGGCACTATTTTCAAAAAATATATAACAGATAAAATCATTAATGTAGTTAATATAATAAAAAATATATTTCTTTTATTTTTATAATCCTTTATATTTTTAATCATCTTTAAATACTCCCTCACTATTTATACAAATCTTATCTATTTTATCATTTTTATATTCATAAAACAACCTTACAAAAGTTACAATTTATATAACTAAAATTTTTATTAATTTCTAAATAAAAAATGTAGCCTTTTAGGCTACATTTTTTACTTATAATATTTTATTTATACATTTTTTCATAATACTTTTGATAATCTCCAGATGTTACATTCTTCATCCATTCTTGATTATCTAAGTACCATTGAATTGTTTTAACTATCCCAACTTCAAAGCAAGTTTCAGGATACCATCCAAGTTCTTCTTTTATTTTATCTGGAGCTATTCCATATCTTCTATCATGACCTTTTCTATCAGCTACATATTTCTTTAAGTTTTCTGTTACTCTTTCATCTACATTATCGTGAATATAACCTATAACAGTATCAACTATTTGAAGGTTTGTTCTTTCATTATGACCACCAACATTATAAACTTCTCCAACTCTTCCATTGTTTATAACCATATCTATTGCTTTAGCATGGTCTTCAACAAATAGCCAGTCTCTTATGTTTAATCCATCTCCATAAATTGGAAGGTCCTTTAATTGAAGACAGTTATTTATTAATAATGGTATTAACTTTTCTGGGAATTGGAATGGCCCATAGTTATTTGAACATCTTGTTATGTTTATTGGCATTTTATAAGTGTCTCCATATGCCTTAACCATTAAGTCTGAACCAGCCTTACTTGATGAATATGGGCTGTGAGGGTCAAGTGGTGTAGTTTCATAGAAATATCCAGTTTCACCTAATGAACCATATACTTCATCAGTTGAAACATGAAGGAATTTAACTCCTTCTTTCCATCCATCTTCTGTTTCCCAAGCATTTTTTGCACAGTTAAGTAAATTTACTGTTCCTAAAACATTAGTTTTAGCAAATACTTCAGGTTCTCTTATACTTCTATCGACATGAGATTCAGCTGCAAAGTGAGCAACATAATCTATATCATATTTTTCAAATAATGAAGATACTAATTCTTTATCACATATATCTCCTTGAACAAATATATGTCTCTTATCTCCTTCTATTGATTTTAAGTTTTCTAAATTTCCAGCATAAGTAAGCTTATCTAAGTTTATTATTCTTATATCATCATATTTTTTAAGCATATATAATACAAAATTTGAACCTATAAATCCTGCTCCACCTGTTACTAAATAAGTTTTCATTAAATTTAACACTCCTTAAAATTAAAGTTTAGTATTTATATTAAATATTAGGATTATCTTTTAAAAAGCTCTTTAAAGCCTCTTTCCAATCTCTCATTTCATCCCCAACAGTACATCTAAGCATCATATTATCTAATGAAGAATATTCTGGTCTTTTTGCTGATGCTGGATTCATTTTTGCATATTCTTCTGATGTACAAGGACTAACCTTACACTTTCTACCTGCAAGTTCCATTATTAATGATGCAAAATCATACCAACTACATTCTCCATTTCCTGTACAATGATATACTCCATATTCTTCTGTTTCAATTAATTTTAATATATGATATGCTAAATCATTTGCATTAGTTGGATTTCCTCTTTGGTCATCTACTACTGTTAAAGCCTCTTTTGTTTTACCTAAGTTTGCCATTGTATATACAAAGTTCTTTCCTACCCTTCCATATAACCAAGCAGTTCTAACTATATAATATTTTGAAGAAAGTTCTTTTACAAAGTTTTCTCCTGCAAGCTTTGTTTTTCCATATATGCTATAAGGTGCTGTCATTTCAAATTCTGCAAGAGGTTTTTCTCCAACACCACTAAATACATAGTCAGTAGAAACTTGAACTAATTTAGCTCCTATTTCTTCACAAACCATAGCTAAATTTCTTGGTCCTATAGCATTTATCTTAAATGCTAATTCTTGATTTTTTTCACATCCATCAACATTTGTAGCTGCTGCACAGTTTATAATAACATCTGGTTTTTCTTTGTCTAAAACCTCTTTTACTTGTTCTAATTTAGTTATATCTAAATCTTCAACATCTACTGCTACAACTTTGGCAGCTTTTATAACATCACTAACTTCTCCAATATCAGCTTTTCCTGTTTTTATTATATCTTGAAGTTCATTTCCTAATTGCCCTTTTGAACCTGTAATTAATATCTTCATAAATGCCATCTCCTAATTATTCTTCAATAATTTCCATTAAATATTTTCCATAACCACTCTTAAGTAATGGCTTAGATAATTCTTTAACTTTTTCTGCACTTATCCAACCTTGCTTATATGCTATTTCTTCTAAACATGCTATATAAGTTCCTTGTGTGCTTTGTACAGCTTCAACAAAGTTAGAAGCTTGAAGCATTGAAGCATGAGTACCAGTATCAAGCCATGCCATTCCTCTACCTAAAAGTTGTACTCTTAGGTCTCCTTCTTCCATATATAATCTATTTAAATCTGTTATTTCTAATTCTCCTCTTGGTGATGGCTTTAAGCTTTTAGCTTTTTTAACTACTGAATTATCATAAAAATAAAGTCCTGGTACTGCATATTTTGATTTTGGCTTTTCAGGTTTTTCTTCTAAAGAAATTACCTTTCCATTTTCATCAAATTCCACTACCCCAAAAGCTTTTGGATTTTGCACATAATAACCAAATACATATGCTCCCTTTTCTAATGAAGCTGCTGCTTTTAAATGAGATGTAAAACTTTGTCCGTAGAATATATTATCTCCCAATATAAGTGCTACATTATCATCTCCAATAAATTCTTCACCTATTATAAAAGCTTCTGCTAATCCATTTGGTTTTTCTTGAATTGCATATTCTATATTTAAACCAAAATCACGTCCGTCTTTAAATAATTCTTTAAAATTAACTATATCTCTTGGTGTTGATATTATTAAAATATCTCTTATTCCAGCCAACATAAGTACTGACATTGGATAATAAATCATTGGCTTATCATATATTGGAACCATCTGTTTTGACATTGCTTTTGTTACAGGATATAGTCTTGTTCCAGACCCTCCAGCTAATATTATACCTTTCAATCACTTCACCTCATTTTATTTATTAATCTCTTACAAATTATATCATAAATTTTATTTATTATATACTTCTTTAAGCCAATAACTTGTATTTGATGTATATTTTAATACTTTTTTCTTAGAGAGCTTATCATATCTACTGCCTAATTTATTAGCTATAAATCTTACTGCAAAATTAGGTATTATATCAAAAAAAGCTTTAAAGTTTTTTTCTCTTAAAGAGTTTATAGTAACAAATTTAACTAATTGTATAGCACTACTGTTTGCTCCAGAATTAGCTATATACTCATGTTGTTTCAAAAACACCCCTTGATCAAAATATCTTTTAAATAATGCTTTATAGGTATATGCATGAGAATGAATTACTTTAGCATCAGCACAATATTTTATTTTATATCCATTATTAATAAGCTTATATGCTATATACATATCCTCATTAGTCAATAATACTTTTCCATCATAGCCCTTTAGCTTTATAAAAGTATCTCTTCTTATAGCTGCGGCTGCATCTGAATAAAAGTAAGTTTTTATTCCTAAATTTTTAACATCTTCTTTAGATACAATTCTACTTTCATCAGGATAATTGCTCATTCTAGTATATCTTTCTATTGTTTTGTTATCACAAATTTGCTTTGCAAAGGATGCATCACATAAATTATTATAAATGTCTTTTGTTAACTTATAAATAAAATAATCATCTAATATTTTTATGTCCTGTGTTATAAAAACTATAATATCTCCCTTTGCTTTATAAGCTGCTTTTTCTCTTGTTAAACTATGAGAAAATTCCTTTTTTTTAATCAATTCATATTTTGCATTTATTTTTTTTAATTCCTCTTCACTTTTATCACTAGATTCTGTTAAAAGATAAGTAACATCAAAACTTTTTATGTTTTTTTGATTAATCAAACTATTATTTAAATCTCTTATATACTTTTCTCCATTATATATAGGACAAATTACTGATATATCCATTCTTAACTCCTATTTTTCAGCTAATTTAAAATTACCCTGCTTTGAAGAAAAATTAATATTATAGTAAGGATCTACTAAGTTTTCACCCCATTTATTACTAAATATCTTCATTTCCTTATAAAGTCTTTCCATCTTTTCTTCATTATTGTCTAATCCTCTAGTTTTTGATTCATAATGATATAATTCAGCATATGGTGTAACCATATTTAAATATCCTTTTTCTCTAAACTTCATACATAAATCAACATCATTATATGCTACAGCTAGCTCCTCATTAAATCCATTAACCAAATCAAAAAGTTCTCTTTTAACCATTAAACAGGCTCCAGTTACAGCACTTACATCTATTTTCATAAATAATCTTCCCATATGACCACCATCATATCTGCCTAATCCTTTTCCTAAATGTTCTGCTGTTCCTCCGATTCCTAATAATATTCCAAAGTGTTGTATAGTATCATCTTTATAATAAAGCTTACCACCAACAGCAGCTGTTTCTTTTCTTTGAGCATGCATTAATAATTCTTGTAACCAATTTTCTGTTAATATCTCAACATCATTATTTAAGAAAACTAAGTATTTTCCATTTGATTGTTTCACTCCAAAATTATTAATTGCTGAATAATTAAATTCTTTTTCCCACTTTACAACTTTAATTTTAGAATTTTTAGATATTTCATCATAATACTTAAATATTTCATCAGTTACACTATTATTTTCAACAATAACTATTTCATAGTTATCATAAGTTGTTTTATTTAAAATAGAGTTTATACAAGTTTTTAATGTATTTACTTCATCTTTATTTGGTATTATTATAGATATTTTATCATGGTTTAATATATCAAACTCCACCTTATAACATCCATTAAATCTTCCATGAATAACTTTTCCCTTTTCTCCAATTCTTTTAATATGAGCTTCAATTGCCCTTCTTCCAGCTTCTATTGCATAGCTTTTAGCATCCATTCCTCCTGCTGTTGAACCACTATGAACTCTCCAATGATAAAGCACTTTAGGAATATGTGCTACTTTTTTAGCTTTTTCTGTTAATCTTAATATCATATCATAATCTTGACTGCCATCAAATTCACTATTAAAATATCCAACTTTCTTTAATAATTCTTTTGAAAATACAGAAAAATGACATATATAATTACAACTTCTTAATGTATCTGGAGAAAAATCTGGCTTAAAATGAGGATCAAAATACTCCGCTTCTGTTTCATCTATTTTATCTTCATCACAATATATAAATTCTACATTTCTATCACTATTAAGTACCTTTACATATTCATATAATGCATCTTCTGTAATTAAATCATCATGATCTAATAATCCTATAAAATCACCAGTAACCATCTTTATAGCTTCATTTGTATTACCTGATATCATATAATTTTTTGAAAGATACTTTACTTTTATTCTATCATCTTTTTTTGAATAATCCTCTAACATATCTAATGTCTCTTTACTTGTACTAGCTCCATCTGCTATACAAAGTTCCCAATTAGAATATGTTTGATTTAATATAGAATTTACAACTTTAGATAAAAATTCAGTTTTGGTATTATAAGTTGGTATAAGTATACTTATTTTAGGATTATATTCAAATTTAAAATTTCTTTGTTCCTCTAATTCCTTTTCTGTAGGTTTATATTTTCTAAACCATTCATCATAGGTTATTTCTTGTGTTACACTATCTTTAATCTTATATTTACTTTTATAATAGGTTTGCTTTACTCCATTTTTCTTTACTTCTCTAATAACCTTTTTTACATTATTTGAATTTATCATCTTTAATGCTTTTTTTATTTTTTTTCCATAAGAATCTCCACATAGCATTGCTTTTACATCTATTTCTTTTGATTCTACTTGGCCATTAGATGATGTAAATATTAATGATAATTTTTTCCTATATTCACATTCAATAAAAAATCCTGATTTTAATGCCTTTTCATTCCCATTAAAGTTATTACACACATCTTGCCTATTAATCATTTTTATTTCAAAGTTATTTATTCCATCAATTTTAATATCAGGGACTCCATATCCTTCTTTATATACCCATCCTTCAATTTTAACCTTTTTTTTATCAACAGTCACTCTATCTATACAACAATTTAAATTTGACATATATTCACATCCTATTTTTAAGTTTATTTTATATTCTTAATGAAAAATCTTCTTTATCTAATGTAAGATTATCATTATAATAAGGATCCCTAATCCATAATCCCCATTTATTATGGAAGGTTTTTATTTCCGATTCAAATCTTGCTGATTTTTCTTTTGTATCATCTTTTCCTCTTGACTTAGATTCATAATGGTACATTTCTACATAAGGAGAAAAAACTATTAAATACCCTTTTTTTCTAACCTTTAAACAAAAATCTATATCATTAAATGCAACTGCCAAATCTTCATTTAATCCATTTACCTCTTCATATACACTTCTTTTGATCATTAAACAAGCTGCTGTTACAGCACTAAGATTTTGAACTATTTTTAATCTTCCAGCAAAACCATTATCATCCCTTTGAAAATTTGCATGAGAATGCCCTGCAACTCCTCCAATACCAAGTATAACACCAGCATGTTGTATTGTATTATCAGGATAATATAATTTAGCTCCAACAATTCCAACATCTTCTCTTTGTGCATACATTAGCATTTCTTCAATCCAATTTTCAGAAATTACTTCTATATCATTATTTAGTAATATGATATAATCTCCTTTTGTTTCTTTAAATCCAAAATTATTAATAGCAGAATAGTTAAAGCCATTTTTCCATTTAACAACCTTAATATTATCTATTTTTTTAATCTCTTCATAGTAATTAAATATTTCTTTACTAATACTATTATTTTCTACTATTATTATTTCATAATTATTATAAGTACTTTTATTCAAAATTGAATTTATACAAGTTCTTAATGTATCTACTTCATCCTTATTAGGTATAATTATTGATACCTTTGGGTTTCCATTAATTTTATAATTTATTTTATATGTTTTTGCTATTAAACCATTAGATACTTTACCCTCTAATCCTATTCTTTTTAAGTGTTCTTCTATTATCTCTTTTCCATAGTTTGTATCTAATACTTCTTCCTTTGTTTCATTTATTCTATTATGATAAAGAACTCTTGGAATATGATATATTTCATTTGCTTGTTCAGTAAGTCTTAAATATATGTCATATTCTTTATCTTTTCCATATTTATTATTAAGATATCCTGCTTTATTTAATAACTTCTTTGAAAAAGCAGTTAAATTATTTATATAATTATAACATCTGAAGGTATCAGGAGACCAATCTGGCTTAAAATTAGGATCAAAATATTCACTTTCATCTTCATTAATTTTATCTTCATCAGAATATATAAAATCAATTTTTGAATTTTCATTTATTACTTTTACCATCTCAAATAATGCATCTATAGTTAATAAATCATTACTATTTAATAATGAAATAAAATCTCCAGTAGTTTTTTTTAACAATTCATTTACATTATCTGTTTCAAAATCTATATTTATTTTATTTTCTTTATTACTATAGTTCTTTAATTTCTCTATTAACTTTTTTTCTTGTATATCTTTTGCTGGAATAAATAACTCCCAATTTATATAAGTTTGCTTTAAAATTGACTCTATTAATTTATCAATATATCTTCCTTCTTCACTTATTTCTGATATAACTAAACTTATTGTAGGACTATATTTGAACTGGAATCTTTTTTGGATTTCAGCACCTTTTGGAGTTATTAATTGTCTTCTAAACCAATTATCATAGCCAATTCCGTCTAATTTTCTTTTATTTATCTTAGAATGTATCTTTAATAAAGTTTTCTTTATTCCATTTTTGTTTAAAAACTTTATAAATCTAACAAATTTATATGGTATTCCAATTAGTAATCTAATAATTCTAATAGGATTTATTATACTTAATATATGTAATGTTAATATCTTAATTTTACTTATTCTTTGAGGCTTTGGTTTTCTTTTTGTATTAAATTTACAAACCAGTTTTTCATCATCTGTAGTAAATATCATTGTGACTTTTTTTGTAAAAGGTATTTTTATTTTAAAACCAGAATTTAAAGCCTCTTGTCTTTGATGATATGCATGAAATATATCTACTCTTTGAACTACTTTTATATCAATATTATCCATATCTTTAATATTAATATTAACTTTCTTATCCTTTTCAGAATAAGCCCAACCTACTATAATAATATCAGTTCCTTTTTTTTCAATATCATCAATACAATATCTAATACTATTCAAAATTGATTCACCTATCCCTTATAACTACTTTTTATTCCACTACATTCCATTCATGATTTATATAATATGTTCCTTCTGATATATACTTATTTGTTATTTGGAATTCACATATTGCTTGCTTATAGTCTAAACATACTATACTCTCATCTGTAAATATTCCAACATCCACAGTGTAAGTTCCTCCAAGTAGTGGCATTTTTGGTATTCTATATATAACCTTATGGCGACCAAAAGTATTAGGTACTTTTACCTTTTCTAAAAATGTGTTAGGTCCAAATATATAATCTCTTTTAGGAGTATATAAGGCAGCACCTAAAAGAAATCCTTCTATTTCTTCTCTATAAATATCATAAATTATTTCTACTTCAAATTCATCAAAGGTTTTTAATTTCTTTTTTGATATTTTAACATCTACAATTGCTGCCAATGTATCTTCATTAGTAGGCACTCTAAATATACTCTTATCTATAACCTCTTCTTTTTTAGCATTATCTTTAGATATATTTTCTTCTTTGTCTTTTAATCGTACATCTGCCACATTATCTCTAATTCCATATTTCATAAAATCTTCATATAAATCAACAATTTCGCTTGATTCACCTTCGGCTTCTATTTTTCCATCTTTTAACCATATTGCCTTATTGCAGAATCTTTTTACTTGTTCAGTTGCATGAGATACAAATAATATTGTAGTTCCTTTTTCTTTAAGTTTCTTCATCTTGCTTATACATTTCATTTGAAATCTTGTATCTCCAACTGCTAAAGCTTCATCAACTATTAATATTTCTGGATCCACATTACTTGCTACTGCAAATGCAAGTCTTGCAAACATTCCACTAGAATAAACCTTAACTGGTTGATTTATAAAATCTCCAATATCAGCAAAATCAATTATTCCTTGAACTTTCTCATCCATTTCTTCTTTTGTATATCCCATCATAGTTCCATTTAAATATATATTTTCAACTCCAGTATACTCCATATTAAAACCAGTTCCTAATTCAAGTATAGCTGCTATTTTTCCTTCAATCTCTAATGTTCCTGATGTTGGTGTTAAAACTCCTGTTATCATTTTCAATAAAGTAGATTTTCCCGAACCATTTTTACCCAATATTCCTATTGCATCACCCTTTTCAACATCAAAGGTTAATCCATTTAATGCCAAAAATTCTTTATGGTAACATTTTTTCTTTATAGAAAAAATTTCTTTTAGTCTATCTAAAGGCTCATCATATATATTATATTTTTTTACTAAATCTCTTACTTTTATTACTGTGCTCATATTAATACCTCACTAAATAACATCTGAAAAATGTGGTCTTAACTTATTAAATAACTTAATTCCAATTAATAAAGTAACTAAACAAAACATCCAAAAATATACAGTTTGGTAAGGTCGTTGCCAAAAAAATATTTTATCTACAAACGCATCTCTATATCCTGTAACAATATAATAAAGAGGATTTAATTTAAAAATTCTTGCTACTGAACTTGGTAGCATTGTTAATTGCCATCCTATAGGGGTTATCCAAAATCCCATATTCATTAATATATTTATAATTTGACTTAAATCTCTAAAAAATAATACTATTGAAGATGTTATAATAGACAAAGAATAAACCAGTACTATCATTGCAAAACTATAATATATAAACTGTAATGAATATATATCAGGGTAATATCCATATAAAGCTGCAATAACATATATAAATAATATAAAGAATAAATGTACAAATAATGATGAGATTATTTTTACTATTGGTAGTATCTCTATTTTAAATACAACTTTCTTTACTAAATAGCTATATTCTGTAAAAACCCCTGTAGTTGAAGGCCATGCATCTGAAAAGAAAAACCATGGAATTATTCCTGCTATAAACCATAATATAAATGGTACATCTCCAACATCAGCTGATCTAAATCCTACCTGAAATACGAACCAATAGACAAGTATAGTTACTAATGGTTGAATAAATCCCCATATTATTCCTAAATATGAAGAAGCATATTTATTTTTAAAATCATTTATTGATAAACTCTTTATCATTTGAACATTGGATAAAGACATTTTTAAAAATTTTATTGATTTCTTTAAATTGTTAAGAGCTTTAGCAGTTAAGCTTCCTAACAATATAGAAGCTATAATCATTATTGTAGTTAAAATTACAGGTCTTCCTGTTAAATTTCCTAATATACTTTTTACATTCTCAAGTACTATATATGAATCCTCAGTTTCAATATTAATTTTAAATCCGTTAGATTCATCTATGGTTAATCCATTTATTTCTTCATTTATTTCTTCCTTGGTGAAATTATACTTTTCTCCTTTTTCTAGATAAAATTCTTGTATTTCAATATTACTTGGTGTTGTTCCAAGATCTATTCTAATATTTTTAGTATCTATAGGTATATTAAATTTCAATTTTTTAAATTCATTTGAACCATCATAGTTTTGAGTAATAGACTTATCATCACTCCATTGTTTATTTCCTAAAGTATCATAATATACTTGATAATTGTCATTTCTATCACTTTTAACTTCTATAACTAATGAAATTGGCTGAACATTATAGTATTTTTGAAACAATGCAAACAGCCCCACTGCAATTATACAAGCAATTAAAAGACTAATGGCCTTTTTCTTTTTATTACTATTCATAAATTCCTCCCATACTTAATATGCATTTTTATTAACAAATCCCTTAAATATTGTTAAAAATATAATTTTTATATCAAATGAAAAGCTCCAATTTTCAATATAATAAATATCACATTCTATTCTTTTTTCTATTGAAGTATCTCCTCTCCATCCATTAACCTGTGCCCATCCAGTTATTCCTGGTCTTACTTGATGTTTTACCATATATTTAGGAATTTCCTTCATGAACTTTTCTACATAAAAAGGTCTTTCTGGCCTTGGTCCTATTAAGCTCATATCCCCTTTTAATACATTAAAAAATTGAGGTAATTCATCAATACTTGTTTTTCTAATAAATGTACCTATTTTTGTTTTTCTACTATCATTTTTTGTTGTCCAATCCTTTTTTTCTTCTTCAGGGTCTTGCATTTTCATGCTTCTAAATTTATACATTGTAAATGGCTTTTTATTTAGACCTATTCTTTCTTGTTTAAATATAATAGGCCCCTTTGAAGTTAGTTTTATAAGTATTGCAACAATAAGCATAATAGGTGAAAAGATTATTATTGCTACTAAAGAACCAACAATATCTACTAATCTTTTTATGGTTTTATTTAATATATTATCTAGTGGTATATACCTCATATTAATCAGTGGCAACCCACCAATTTCTTCTACATATGGCTTAGCTGGAAGATATTTATAGTAATCTGGAATTATTTGTGCTCTTACTCCAAGCTTTTCACAAACAGAAATTATATGTTTAAGCTTATCATAATCTTTTATTTCTAGTGTTATTATTATTTCATCAACTGCTCTATTTTCAGATAAATATTTTTCTAAATTATCAATAGTTCCAAGGTAAGGAATATTATCATTATTTATTTTATAATCTTCAAATATCCCTAAAACTTTATAACCCCAATGAGGATTTTCTTTTATAAGTCTATTAAACTTTTCTGTTCCATCACTATATCCAACAAAAATTGTATATTTAGTATTATAACCTGTTTTTCTAGCTCTTCTCATTATAATTCTTATACTTGCTCTTTCTATTGTAGTAAAAAGTGTACATAAAATAAAGAATACTCCAAGAAGAGTTCTAGAATAATCTATTTGTTTTGTTACAAATAATATCCCAGAAAATATTAATATTCCTAATATGTTTGCTACTATAATATTTCCAAGTTCTTTGCTTAAAAATATCATTCTTTCTGTATTATAAAGCTTTTTAAAATCATAAATAACTAAATATACTGGTATCATAACTAATACAGGAATAAGAAATTCTCTAAAACTTAAAACTCCACCTTCAACTTCTATAAGCCCACTATGTATTCTAATATACCAACTTAATAGAAATGCTAAAAAGATTGTTACTATATCTAATATTACTATTCCTCTATTTAACAGCTTTTGATTTTCTTTAATCATAAGTTATCCTCTCTTTAAAAGATTAAAAGTATTTTTAAATAATGCTTTTTCTACTTTTAAATAATTGTGACTATTATTTTTTAATCTTATCTTTTCTATTTTTTTTCTATTTTTTATACCTTCTATTATTCCTTTTATATATGTTTTACCAAATCCTTTCTTTATAAAGTATATCCATTTTACCAAAATTCCAACAAAAATGAATATAAAATTTATTACAATTTGGATAAAAGTCATATTTTTATATATTAAAAAAATATTATTTCTAGCAGCTAATCCTACTTTAAAATCATTGTGCCTACTTCCACTAGTTGCACTTCCTATATGATATACTTTTGCATTATGACAAAAATAATTTTTATAACCAAAAATATTTGCTCTATAAGAAATATCCATATCCTCTAAATAGGCAAAAAAATTTTCATCAAAATATCCTATTTTTTTAAATACAGAGCTTCTATATATAGCTGCTCCTGCACAAGAAGAAAAAACCTGTTCTGATTTATTATAACAGCTTGAAGGTTTTCCATCTCCTCTTTTTACTGCCCAACCTAATATTGTATATTCATCACCAACATCATCTATAATATCTCTTTTGTCATATCTAAGCATTTTGCTACAACATGAAAATATTTTTTCATCTTTTTTTATACATTCATATAAATTCTTAAGCCAATCTTTATCTACCTCTGTATCATTGTTTAATAATGCTACAAATTCACTTTTATTATGTTTTATTCCTTCATTTACAGCCACACTAAATCCTTTGTTTTCATTAAGTTTTATTAATGTAACTTTTTCTTTAAAGATATTATTTATTATTTCTAAGCTTTTATCTTTTGAATTATTATCAACTATTATTATTTCTTCTGGTTTTAATGTTTGTTCCATTAAGGTATCTAAACATTTTTTTAAATACTTTTCTCCATTATAATTTGGAATTACTACTGAAACTCCCATATTTTTTTCTCCCATATCCTTAGAAAATGTTATGACTGTGTGGTATTTAAAATATCTCACAGCCATAACATTTTAAGACTTAAAATTTTATTATATTATTTGTATTCAAATGGTACATCTAAGTCTTTTAAACCTGGATGAACCTTATCTTTTTCTGAAAGAATTATATTATCAATTCCTTCTAGAGGCCATTCTATTCCTATATCAGGGTCATTCCATAGAACTCCTCCTTCTCCTTCTGGGCAATAAAAATCTGTACATTTATAATTAAATATAGCATGGTCTGAAAGTACTAAAAATCCATGTGCAAAACCTTCTGGAATATAGAATTGTTTCTTGTTTTCTGCTGATAAAACAACTCCTTCCCATTGACCATAAGTTGGAGAGCCTTTTCTTAAATCTACTGCAACATCAAAAACTTCTCCTTTAGTAACTCTAACAAGTTTTCCTTGAGTATGCTTTGTTTGAAAGTGTAATCCTCTTAAAACTCCTTTACTTGAACTTGATTCATTATCTTGAACAAAATCCATAGTTAGGCCTGCTTCTACAAAATGTTCTTTATTATAAGTTTCCATAAAATAACCTCTGTTATCTCCAAAAACTTTTGGTTCAATAATGTAAACATCTTTTATTTTAGTTTCATTAAATTTAAAATTTCCCACTCTATACTCTCTTCCTTTCTGTTAATTCTATTCTAATTTTTTATTTTATTCTTATTATAATATATTGTCAAATTTAAGCTTTATATCCCTTAGGATTGTTTTTTTGCCATCTCCATGAGTCTTCACACATTTGTGCTAAAGACCTTTCAGCCTTCCAATTTAGTTCTTTATTTGCTTTTGATGGGTCTGCATAGCAAATAGCCACATCCCCAGCACGTCTTGGTGCTATTTTATATGGAATTTTCTTTCCACAAGCCTTTGAAAATGCTTCAACTAATTGAAGAACACTAAATCCATTTCCTGTTCCAAGATTATATGTAACTAATCCTGAATTACTTTCAAGTTTTTCTAATGCTCTTATATGTCCTATAGCTATATCTACAACATGTATATAATCTCTTACTCCTGTTCCATCAATAGTATCATAATCATTTCCAAATACACTTAATTCTTTTAATTCTCCAACTGCAACCTTAGTAATATAAGGCATTAAATTATCTGGAATTCCATTTGGGTCTTCACCTATAATTCCACTTTCATGAGCTCCTATTGGATTAAAATATCTTAATATAGCAATGTTCCAAGAAGAATCTGAAGCAGCTAAGTCCCTTAATATCTCCTCTCCCATAAGCTTTGTTCTTCCATATGGATTTGTTGCTGTTAATGGAAAACTTTCTAATATAGGCATAGTTTCTGCATTTCCATAAACTGTAGCAGATGAACTAAATACTAAATTTTTAACATTATTTTTTTTCATAATATCAAGCAAAACTAAAAAGCTTACCATATTATTTTTATAATATTCTAATGGATTTTTTACAGATTCTCCAACAGCCTTAAGAGCTGCAAAGTCTATTACAGATTCAATTTTGTTTTCTTCAAAAACTTTTTCTACAGCTTCTTTATCAGCTAAATCTATATTGTAAAATATAACATCTTTTCCTGTTATCTCTTTTATTCTATCTTTTACTACTATGCTACTATTACATAAATTATCTATTATAATTACTTCTTTTCCTGCCTTTAACAACTCTACAGTAGTATGGCTACCTATATATCCCATACCCCCTGTTACTAATACTGACATATATATTTTTCCTCCTGTTTTTAGCTTATATTTTATATTAATATTTTATTAAAATTTAATTCCTACAACTTTTCTTAATTATATCATAAAAACTATAAGTTAGTATATTATTTTCTTTTCTTTAAAAATTTGAAAACTAAGAAAAAATGAGATGTTTTAAAGTATATTTAAAACATCTCATAAAAACTACTTATTAATTATTTTATTGTATAACTTATTGATTTTCTTGTTACTTTTCCATTTGAGTCTTTTACATCTACATATAGTGTCTTATTTCCTGTTTTACCAGCTTTCCATACTGCTATATTTGATGATGAATAGTCTTGAATTACAAACCAGTTTCCTGATGCATCTTTTACTAAGAATTTATATTGTAATTCTCCTTCTCCTGTTGCTTGTGCCATTAATAGAAGTTGTGTTCCACTTGCTTGTGGTGACTTCTTATCTGCTGTAAAGCTAGTTACTGTTGGTGCTGCTGCAGTTATTGTATAACTCATTGATTTTCTTGTTACTTGTCCATTTGAGTCTTTTACATCTACATATAATGTCTTATTTCCTGTTTTACTAGCTTTCCATACTGCTATATTTGATGATGAATAGTCTTGAATTACAAACCAATTTCCTGATGCATCTTTTACTAAGAATTTATATTGTAATTCTCCTTCTCCTGTTGCTTGTGCCATTAATAGAAGTTGTGTTCCACTTGCTTGTGGTGACTTCTTATCTGCTGTAAAGCTAGTTACTTTTGGTGCTGCTGCTTTTACTGTATAACTCATAGAAGCTCTTGTTACTTTTCCATTTGAGTCTTTTACATCTACATATAATGTCTTGTTTCCAGTTTTACCAGCTTTCCATACTGTTGTATTTGATGATGAGTAATTTTTGATTACAAACCAGTTTCCTGATGCATCTTTTATTAAGAACTTATATTGTAATGTTCCTGTTCCTGTTGCCTTTGCTGTTAACTTTACTTGTGTTCCACTTACTTGTGGTGATTTCTTATCTGCTGTAAAGCTAGTTACTTTTGGTGCTGCTGCTTTTACTGTATAACTCATAGAAGCTCTTGTTACTTTTCCATTTGAGTCTTTTACATCTACATATAATGTCTTGTTTCCAGTTTTACCAGCTTTCCATACTGTTGTATTTGATGATGAGTAATTTTTGATTACAAACCAGTTTCCTGATGCATCTTTTATTAAGAACTTATATTGTAATGTTCCTGTTCCTGTTGCTTTTGCTGTTAATTTTACTTGTGTTCCACTTACTTGTGGTGATTGTTTACTTGCTGTAAAAGAATTTATAACTAAATTATCAGCTTCATTAGATTTTATTGTATAACTAAAATTATCACTTACTTTGTTTCCATCTTCATCAGTTACATCAACATATACTGTATATGTTCCTGCTTTAGTTGGTTTCCATGTATAAGTGTTTGATGTTGTAGTACTTAATGTTGTAGTACTTCCATTAAATTTAACATAATACTTATAAGTAAGAGAACCTGTACCACCTTCTGCATCTGCTGATAAAACTATTGATGTTCCTAATTGTTGTGGTGATGACTTACTTGAAGTAAAACTATTTAATGTAAGTTCTGTTGGAGTTACAACTGTAGCTATTTCATATGACATTTCTTTAGAAACAGTTGTATTATCTGCATTTTGAACTTCTACTCTTACTTTATAAGTTCCTTCTTTAGTAGCTTTAAGAGTATAAGTATTTTTACGAGAATAATATTGAACTACTTGTTCCTTACCATTAGGTTCAGTTACAAAGAACTTATAGAATAATAATCCATTTCCTACATTTTCTCCACCAATTGCATTTACTGTAAATGTAATGCTTGAATTTTTTGGTTGAGGTGCTGTTTTATTTACCTTTATGCTCTTAATTACTGGAGCATCACTATCTACATCACCAGTTTTAATAACAAATTGTTTAGTTAATTCTGCTGTTTCACCTTTATCATTTTTAGCTTCAACTTTTATTGTATAAGTTCCAGCTTCACTTGGAGTCCAAGTTACTGTATTTTTAGTTGAAAAACTACTTAATGTTTCACTAGTTGAACCTTTTGTTACTGTAAATTTATATTGTATTGTCCCTTGTCCACTTGCATTTGCTGTAATCTTTATATCTGTATCTGTAGATTGTGGTGATTGTAAATCAGTTGTTATTTCTTTAACCTTTAATGATGTATCTACTACTGTTTCTGACCAAGTTCCATTTTCATATTTCATAGATTTTGAAGATGTTATAGCATATCCTGATTGTTGTGCTCCTGGAATTTGATTGCTTCCATCATTAAAAATTATTAATGCACTACTTGTACCTTCTGGTAATGTGTAACTATAAACTCCATTACCTTCATCTTTCATAGCTTTTCCTGGCCATTCTCCATTAAGCTTAGTTACTGATGAACCACTTTCTGTATATACATAAGCATTTGGTGTTCCCCAACCTGATGGTTTTACAAAATATGCTGAAGCTGCTCCTGATATAACAGTGCTTCCACCGCCACCAGTGCTTCCGCCACCGCCAGTGCTTCCGCCACCGCCAGTGCTTCCACCGCCACTTGTAGCGCCTACATATAAAACAGCTATTGATGAACCTTCCATATTACCAGTTAATGTTCCATTTGAAACAGTAAATGTTCCGCCTGAAGCTGCTTGGTTTTCATAAGTACCATTTGGTAAACTTGTACTTGTGCTAATTGAAGTGCTTCCACCTACATTAGTTAGAAGTATACCCTTATTTCCACGTTCTATTTTAAATACTTTATCATTATTTATAGAAGAAATTTTTTCTCCTTCGGAAGCCATAGCATTGTGGAATAAGTTAACTGCCATGACATTTTTAGACGCAAAATCATCTGAACCTCTTTGACCCATTGTATTATAAGCTTCACCTTGAGGGTTCATAGGATTATCTCCAAATGATCTATCAGTTGGTCTATTAAAGAATAGTGGTACTATTTTAGCACGTCCTGCTAACATTGCCCAAGCCATTTCTCTTTGAATTTGAGTCATACCTCTTGTAGCACCTGCATTAGCATATAAGTCATGACTTTCTACCCAACCTACAAGCTTATCATTAGTTATACTTCCTGGTGTTTCACCATTTCCTGCTGCATATTGTGTTGTTGCAAGAGTATCTGTATGAGGATCTACCTTACCATTATTTCCATTACATCCAAGAACGTCTACTCCATTCTTTTCTTCTTGCCACATTTCATAACCTACTGCTGATCTTAAATGCCAACCATAAGTACTAGCTGTAACACTCATATACTTAGTATAATTGTTAAAGTTTGTTCCAGGTTCATCACCTTGTAAAACTTCTCCATAAATAAATGCATCTGATTTTACTGATTTTACTCTGTTTATTATGTTAGGCCAGAAATCACTTGAAGGATTGTTACCTTCTTCAGATGCTGGTAATTCAATACTCTTAGCTGCATCAAATCTAAATCCATCAGCTCCTGCATTTAAACACTCTACTAAGTAGTCTCCTATTATCTTTTGTGAAGATGAACTTGCTGTATTTATATCTGGCATACCAATACAACATCCTTGAGTAACCTCACTTCTTACATTCCAGTGATTTATTCTAGGTGACTTACGTGCTTCATTATATAATGTTGCATCTGCATTTGAAGCATTAGCTCCATCTGCTAAGTGATTTGCTACTACGTCTACTATTATCTTCACTCCATATTTATGAGCTTCTGTACACATAGCCTTAAATTCTGCAGCTGTTCCAAGATATTCATTACCTAATGTAAAATATGTTGGTTGATATAACCAATACCAAGATGGATTTGAATTAGTATTAGTTTTATCTGCATTATTCCAACCACTTCCTTTTCTACATGCTTGTGCTGGTGATGTTTGAATAGAAGTGTATCCTGCATCAGCAATTTCTTTCATATTCTCTTTAATTGAATTAAATGACCAGTTCCAAGCATGAAGTATAACTCCATCCTTAATGGAATCGGCTTGTGTAGCAGCCTTTTCTGATGCATATGTTGATTCATTATTTGTGCTTACAGTAGCAGCACTTGCATTAGTTGAAAAGCTTCCCACAAATAAACTTGAAGTTACTGCTAATGTAGCAACTATACTTGTAAGTCTTTTTCGTGTCTTCCCCATTAAAAATTTCCCCTTTCATTTCATAATTACTTTTTGTAATCGTTATATAATGTATTATACAATTTTTTTTAATCAGTATCAATAAAATATTAGAAATTATTTGTTTATTTATTTAATTCCATAATATATTTATCTAAATATTTTATCTTCAATTAATAAAAGGTGCTTTTTCAATCATAATTTAAAAAAAAGATGTGGAAATAAATAAATTATATTTCCACATCATATATATCATATTAATTTATTTCAAATGCATCTAAAGTTATTGCATTTCCTTTTGAAGAATTATTTTTTAATCCTGTCCACTCTACTTTTATTGTATGTGTTCCTGAAGTTAATCCTGATAATGAAAATGCTACACTTTGATCTTTAGCACTTGCACTATATAAATCTATATAATACACTTTTGAATCTACTGTTACTTTAGCTATTCCTTTATCTGATGACTTTGATGCTATTAACTTTATTCCTGTTCCTGTAAATTTATAAGTTGCTGTTGCTGTACTAGATGCATATTTACAAGTTCCTCCACTATGTTTTGTTGAAGTTGCTACTTTCCATGTTCCAGTATATGATATTTTAGAATCAGTATCTTGTACTAAATTTGCATTTACTACATAGTTCATTGATTTTCTTGTTACTTGTCCATTACTATCTTTTACATCTACATATAATGTCTTATTTCCTGTTGCCTTTGTTGTCCATGTATAAGTGTTTGATGTTCCATAATCTCTTAATACTGACCAGTTTCCTGCTGCATCCTTTATTAAGAATTTATATTGTAATGTTCCTGTTCCTGTTGCTTTTGCTGTTAATTTTACTTGTGTTCCACTTGCTTGTGGTGATTTCTTATCTACTGTAAAACTACTTACTGTTGGAGGCACAGCTTTTACTGTATAACTCATAGATTTTCTTGTTACTTGTCCATTTGTATCTTTTACATCTACATATAATGTTTTATTACCAACCTTATTAGCTTTCCATGTGCAACTATTTAATATTGAATAATCTCTTATTACTGACCAGTTTCCTGTTGTATTATCTTTTACTAAGAACTTATATTGTAATACTCCTGTTCCACTTGCAGCTGCACTTAAAGTTACTTCTGTTCCGCTAGCTTGTGGTGACTTTTTATCTGCTGCAAATGAAACTACTTTTGGTTTTTCTGCTTCTTTAACAGTATAACTCATTGCTTTTCTTGTTACTTTTCCATTGCTGTCTTTTACATCTACATATAATGTCTTATTTCCTGTTGCCTTTGTTGTCCATGTATAAGTGTTTGATGTTCCATAATCTCTTAACACTGCCCAGTTTCCTGCTGCATCTTTTATTAAGAATTTATATTTTAATGTTCCTGTTCCTGTTGCTTTTGCTGTTAATTTCACTTGTGTACCAGTTACTTGTGGTGATTGTTTATCAGTTGTAAAACTACTTACTATAGGTGCTACTACTGTACTAGCTTTAGTGTAAGAATAAGTTACAATTATAGTACCATTTTTAAATGTTCCTTTTGCATTACTTGGTGTTGTTTTTAAAGTATATCCACTTATTGTTTTTGCTGTTGTTGTATAGCTTGTTCCTACTTCTCCTGTCTTTGTTGTTGAAGAAGCTATTTCATTTCCATTTTCATCTACATACTTAACTATTACTGTTCCTTTATCAACATCATCATTATCTTTAGAATATACATAAGTTACTGTTATTGTTCCATTTTTATATGTTCCACTTGCATTATTTGGTGTTGTTTTTAAAGTATAGCCTGCTATTGTCTTTGCTGTTGTTGTATAGCTTGTTCCTACTTCCCCTGTCATTGTTCTTGAAGAAGCTATTTCATTTCCATCTTCATCTACATATTGAACTTTTACTGTTCCTTTAGATACATCACTATTTTTAGAATATACATAAGTTACTGTTGTTGTTCCACTTTTATATGTTCCACTTGCATTATTTGGTGTTGTCTTTAAAGTATATCCACTAACACTTACTGCACTAGTTGTATAACTATCTCCAACCTTCCCTGTCATTGTTTTTGAAGTAGCTATTTCATTTCCTTCTTCATCTACATATTGAACTTTTACTGTTCCTTGACTAACTGGTGGTGGAGTTACTCCTCCATTATTACCTACTTGTGCTAATGGTACTGTAATAATATCTGTATCATCTTTTTCATGTGAAGTTGATGGGTCAACAGCACAATCACCTGTAGCATTATCTAACATTGATGGGTCATGAGGTAAACAATCTATTGCTGATATTCCTCTAGTTGAAAGTTGCATTACTCCAATACCATTACTTGTAATATAATTTTTATCTATTCCTAAAACTGATAATGGAATTGACATTTCATAGAAAGAATCATATTTTCTATCATGACCTTTAGTCATCATATCTACCCAATTGGCACTATCACTATAAACATCATCTGGTGAAGTAGATGATTCTAATCCCCATATTTGAGCTGGTATAGAAGTTTCTGCCATATTATATTTTACTCCTATATCTTTAAAGGATTGACAATATTCTGCATCATAGCTAGTTCCACCTGATTCATCAGCTGCTGTAAACATTGCTGGAGTTCCTAAACCTACTTTTCCACTCATTAAAAATAAATGGTCAACTCTTGTTTCATACTCTATTTGTAAGGCATCCCAAAGTAATTTCCCATTTGCCATTTTTCCATTCATTGCAGTTTTATTTCCTACATTTAATGCAATTACAAGAGGTACATCTAAAACTCTTCCACCATCACTTAATGGCCCATCTCCCTCTCTTGCCCAAGTATCAGTAGTATTTACCATTTGCCATCCTATATAAAGATTATCGTCATCCCATGCTGCATACAAAGCATATGAGTCAAGAACACAGTTTTCATGTCCACCCTTCCAGTTATTAGCTATGTCCCATGCTGCACCTTGAGCTATTAACATGTCATCAGACCAGTCACTTGCATCTCCATCAATTGTTATTGTTTTTTCTTTACCTACTCCATTAGGATTAGTTGCATACTTTCCTCTTGTTTCAGCTACTGTTGCTTTTTCAACTATATTTTCTTTGCTTATTGTTGCTGCATTTACACTAGCAAAGCTACTTAAAACGCTTACCGAAACTGCTACAGTTGTCGCAATACTCATAAGTTTTTTTGACATTGTTTTCATTTACTCTTTCCCCCTATTTAAATATAAAAATTTTATGCAGTATTAATATTTTCACTTAAATACTGCATAAAATATTTTTTAATTAAAGATTTTTTACATTACTTTATTGTATAAGATATAGATTTTCTTGTTACTTTTCCATTACTATCTTTTACATCTACATATACTGTCTTATTTCCAGCTTTTCCTGTTGTCCATGTATATGTGTTTGATGTTCCATAATTTCTTAAAACTGCCCAGTTTCCTGTTGCATTATCTTTTATTAAGAACTTATATTGTAATGTTCCTGTTCCTGTTGCTTTTGCTGTTAATTTTACTTGTGTTCCACTTGCTTGTGGTGATTGTTTACTTGCTGTAAAGCTACTTACTACTGGAGCAGTTGCTGATGCTGCCTTTACTGTATAAGCCATTGACTTTCTTGTTACTTTTCCATTTGTATCTTTTACATCTACATATAATGTTTTGTTTCCTGTTTGGTTTGGTTTCCATGTGCAACTGTTTAAAGTTGAATAATCTCTTATTACTGCCCAATTTCCTGTTGTATTATCTTTTACTAAGAACTTATATTGTAATACTCCTGTTCCACTTGCACCAGCCATTAATAAAACACTTGTTCCACTTACTTGTGGTGATTTTTTATCTGCCTCAAAAATAACTACTGTTGGTGCTGATGAAGTAACATTATAACTCATTGATTTTCTTACAACTGTTCCATTTGTATCTTTTACATCTACATATAATGTCTTGTTTCCTGTTGCATTGGTTGTCCATGTATATGTGTTTGATGCTCCATAATCTCTTAATATTGCCCAGTTTCCTGATGCATCTTTTATTAAGAATTTATATTGTAATGTTCCACTTCCACCAGTTGCCTTTGCTGTTAATGTTACTTGTGTTCCACTTGCTTGTGGTGATTTTTTATCTGCTGTAAAACTACTTACATTAATATTTGAAACAACTGTTTTCTTATAAACATAAGTTACTGTTATTGTTCCATTTTTATATGTTCCATTTGCATTTGATGGTGTTGTCTTTAAAGTATATCCACTTATTGTTTTTGCTGTTGTTGTGTAGCTTGTTCCTACTTCTCCAGTCTTTGTTGTTTGTGATGCTATTTGATTTCCATCTTCATCTACATACTTAACTACTACTGTTCCTTCTTCTGATACATCATCTTTAGAATATACATAAGTTACTGTTGTTGTTGCTTTAGCAAATTTTCCTGATGCATTTGATGGTGTTGTCTTTAAAGTGTATCCATCTATTGTTTTTGCTGTTGTTGTATAGCTTGTTCCCACTGTTCCTGTCTTTGTTGTTTGTGATGCTATTTGATTTCCATCTTCATCTACATACTTAACTACTACTGTTCCTTCTTGTTCATTATCAGATGATTCTGACCATACTCCATTATTATATTCCATTGAACCCTTAACAACATATCCCGGTTGTTGTGCTCCTGGTTCTTGTCCCCATGTTCCATTAAAGATTACTCTTACTGAATAATCATCTCCTGCTGCTTCACCTGGTTCATATCTATATACATACCAGTCTCCTTCTTTAGTCATAGCAGTTCCTGGCCATGCTGGTCCTATAGTTGTTTCTGCTGTGCTATTTTCATATACATAAATATTAGGTGCTGATGTCCATTTACTACTTTTTGCTTTTATAACAATATCATTTTTAGGCTTTTCTGCCATTGTATAAGTATAAGTCTTAGTATCTACAGTTCCTTCTGATGATGTACCACTAACTTCTAAAGTTGTGCTTTCTCCTATTGATAATCCTTCACCAACTGTAATAGTATCTCCATTAGAGAACTTAGTCTTAGCTCCACCATCTATTGAATAATATCCTGTTACACCTTTGCTAGCACTTAAAGTAACTGTCTCTGCTTTATATATTTTCTTACTTCCTGGATTTGCACCAACTGATGGTTTGCTTACTCCTGTTGATTCTAAAAGAACAACTCCATTTTCTCCAGCTGTTACTGCTACGCTACCACCACTTACTACATATTCTTCTCCAGTATAGTAATCTCTTACTCCATCACCATCATTAAATGTATCTCCAACAGATACTGTACATGGACCTGATTTTCCTGGAAGAGATATTACAACTTTATCTTCTACACCATTTTTACTATAAACTCTACTGAAAGTATAAGGTGAAGCTGATATTTGAGTATGACTACCTGCACCTACTGCTAAGTGATTACTTCTAAATTGTCCAACTTTTTGCCAATTTGAAAGAATAGACTTATTCATTGAATTCCAATTCATATTACTACGAGTTGGTTGCTTATCACTTGTTCCATCACCTTGTCTTCCTGATTCATCACCATAATAAATTTGAACTCCACCAGGTGTAAGTAATAATGCTGTACCTGCATTAGCACTTCTAGCACCTAATGCTGTATCGTGAGATGAAATATAGCTTAATACATTAAATGTAGGATCACTATTAATTTGTCTTGCATAGCTTGAATATGTTCCTTCTAATGCTGAACCAGTTTTATTTTCATTTCCTTGGAAAGAGAAGTTAATCATTGAATCAAATCCACCAGTTGTATAGTAAGAATCCTTACCTACACCATGATCCCAGTGTTCTCCTGTCATCCAGAAATCATCTGTCCACTTAGCTCCTGGTTTATTTGGATTATTTTGTCTCCATTCTTTAAGAGCTTGTACACCAGCTTTCTTTAATTTACCCCATTCAGTAACATTTATGTGTTTAGCTGTGTCACATCTAAATCCATCTACACCATATTCTCTTACCCAATCAGTAAGCCATTTTACTAGATATGTTGTAACACATTTTTGCATACCATAATTTTGACAGAACTCATTTAACTCTTGTTCTTCTTGAGCTAATTTTGCTGAGCTCCACTTTTTCTTTAATATACTTGGCATTCCTGGGTCTGTAGTTCCTTCTGTAACAAAGTCTGGTAAACCATCTACACAAGTTTCAACTCCTGCAGCTTCTGGTGCTTGATTAGCATATGCTGTAAATCTTCCTTGTGTCATTCTTACCCATTTAGAACCCCACCAGTTAGTTTCCCAGTCACCATTTTGAGCATCCATCATACCTTGTGAACCATTTTGAGAAGCTTCTGCAACATAGTCGTTATACCACTTATATTGGCTTTCTGACCAATCATAATAGATTTCTTTCCAGTTAGAAGCTAACTTACCATATCCAAATTCATCTGCATCCTTTGGATTTGCATAACCAGCATGGTTCATAACTATATCAAATATAACTCTTATACCATGTTCATGAGCTGTATCTATAAAGTTCTCTAAATCTTGTGCAGTACCCATATTTTCATCAACTTCAGTGTAATCTAAAGCATAATATCCATGATAAGCATAATGTTTAAATCCACCAGCTGATAATGCACCATGTATTTGTTCATAAGGTGCTGTTAACCATATTGCATTTACTCCTAAATTATCAAAATATCCATCTTCTATTTTACTAGTTAAACCTTTTAAATCTCCACCATGGAAATATCCTTCTTTGTTTTGATAATTTGCTATTTCATTACCACTTTTATCCAAACCTCTTCCGTAAGAATGGTCATTGCTAGTATCTCCATTAACAAATCTGTCTGTTACAACAAAATATACACTTGCATTATCCCAAGAGAATGTTCTATTTTCGTCATAAGTAACATCTCCATAAGACCCACTCTTTGGAACTGAATAACTTAATTCACCAGCATCATCCATCTTAACTTTTAATACGTTTTCATCTGATTCAGAAGCAGATGTTGAATCACTAGATTGACTTGGAATAGTTGCTGCACTTGCAAATGTACTACCAAACATACTAGTCAAAACTGTTACTGATGTAATTAGTTTTGTTAATTTCTTTAGTTTCATTTAAAATCCCCCTTTTTTTTCTAAAAAGTTCACCTAATATTTAGTAGTTATCCTTTAATTATTGCTAATTTTTCATACCGCTACAACAAGATTAAAGCAATAAAAAACTCACTACATTAATTATATCATAATCTTTTTTCCGAAAAATTTCAATATATTTATAAAAAATATTAAATTTAAAACAATAATTTTAAAAAAAGCCAAAGATAATTGAAAATATCTTTGACTTTTAATCTATTTATTCTTTAAATTTTTAATAAAATTAAATACTCTTGTTCTCCATAATACTACCCTAAGTTTATCCTTAAAAGGAATATTATTTAAACTTATAAATTCATGAATTTTTATATCTAATTTTTTAAATTCAGATTTATAGAAATACTTATATACATCATTCTTTTTATAATTTGTATACATTGCAATAAAATTTGATAAAACTATAGTTCTAAAAGCTATATAACTATTTTTATTAACTTTAATATTTTCTTCTTTTACATAATTCATTATAGAATACATTGCATGAAAATAGTCCTCAGCTAATTTTTTACTTTTTTTATTTACAGTAGAAGACATTCTTTGTCTATAGTAATACAATGGTTCATCTATAAAAGTAATGTTACTACTTTTTAATACCATCTTAAAGACTGGGAATATATCTTGAATATATCGTCCTGGTTCAAATTTAAAATTATTATTTATAAGAAGATCTTTTTTAAATAATTTATTCCATAATTGCCCTTGCAGTTTATAATTTAACATCATATCTATTACTTCTAAAGAAGATAAAGTTTTATTTTCATTTATTCCATATGTAAAAATTTTATTATTAGCATTATCTTTAGAATAATATAAGTAATATCCACATATAGTAATATCTGAATTATATTTTTCAGCTTTATTCACCATTTTTTCTATCATATTAGGTTCTAAAAAATCATCTGGATCTATATATAATACAAATTCTCCACTTACATAATTAAGGGCTAAGTTTCTTGCTTCTGAAACCCCCTTATTTTGTTGTGTGAATATCCTTATTTTTTTAAATTTATTTTCATACTCCCTTATTAATCCAAGACTATTATCTGTGGACCCATCATCAACTATTAATAACTCTATGTCTTTATAAGTTTGAGCTAAAATACTTTTTAAACATTCTTCTATATATTCTTCAACATTATAAACAGGTATTATAATACTAACCATATCTTTCTTTCACCTTTATTTTTTCTTTATCTTTTTAACAATTTTTTCTACTCTTTCATATCCAAATATTTTAATTAACACATTCTTTAATTTACTTCTATAAATTTGAATTGGGCTTCTCCAAGAACCTTCATAATGATGAATAGTATATGTATTTTCTGTAATTGTAGGAACTGCCCAAGATTTATTTTTAGGATAAAAACTTTCTTTTGAATATATCATTGTTCCATTGCTTAATCTTTCAGGAAAATGCTTTCCTGTATAACCTTCTTTTTTAGCTAACATAGTTATTATTTTAGGAATTGCTAAAGTAAATAAATTATCAGTATAATCATTAAAGTTTAAATTATCATAATAATTTAGTAATTTTTCTAAAAATTTATCTCCTTTTTTGCAACCCCAAATAGCAGCATTAATCTCAAATTCATCATCCTTAACTAATTCAACTCCTGCAAAAGCTTCATTAGTTAAAAGAACATCAAAGCTTTTTATAACTTCCATATCTGTGTCTAAGTATATTCCACCTTCATTTAACAAAACACTTATTCTACAATAATCTGCTACAAATGCCCACTTCTTATTTTTATATGCATTATACGCAAAATCACTTGATTTTATATCAAAATTGTTTTCATTCCATTCTTTAATTTCATAATCAGGTAACTTTTCTTTCCAAGTTTCCATACATTTTTTTATTAAGTCAGGCTTTTCTTTACCTCCAAACCAACAATAATGTATAATCTTAGGTATATTGTTCATACTACTCTCCTATCTAATATATTAATCTAAAAAAATTATTCTTCTATATTACTTTTACTTACATCAATATTATTTATTATCATCAAATAAAAATAAACCATATATATTAATGTTAAAAATAAACTTGTAGTTTCAGCTATTCCATTATAAGTATATGGAATAATATATACTGCTAAAAATGTTAGTAATATAATAAACTTTTTATTAATTATAAGCTTTATAATTGGAATTAAAAAAGTAATTAAGATTATTAATATAGTAATTAACCATCCATAATCAAAAGCAAACATTAATATGGGATTTTCAAAATTTAATGTTCCAAATAAATAAATGGTAATATAATTAGAATATCCTATTCCTCCTCCAAGTAAAAAACTTGGATAAACTTCATAAAACATTATTTCTCTAATACCTAATAAACGCCCATTAGTTATATCCCCGTAACCAGATGCATATTCAAATTTTTGCCAAATTTTTTCATTAAAATAATTAGAATTTATAAACAACATTATTGCTAGTGGTATTAAAATAAACTTAATAAATCTATTTTTTATACATTTAAATGCATAAATTAAACATAGAATAATTGATATAAACATTGCAACTCTTCCTGTAGTAAAAATAACACCTATAAGTGTAATTGCAATATCTTTTATAATATATATATCTTTTTTAGGTTTTACATATATTGAATATATCATATTTAATGAAACAAATATTATATAATACCATGCAGCTGTTAAAGAGTGTCCAACAATTCCTGATAAACGAATATCAAAACTAGCCAACTTAAAAGCTGTATATAAAGAATATATAAGTGATATATACATAAATATATTTAAAATCTTAACACACTTACTAATTATATATTTTATATCTAAATTCCTAGAATTAATTATCAATAACAACATAGGCATAAAAATAGTAAAGTTTTCTCTTATAAATGTTGCTGTATCTATATCATTTATAAAAAAACTCAAAATTCCAAAGAAAAATATTATTATATCAACAAATATGTTAACTTTATTTCTATCACCTTCAACAATTAAAATATATATAATAAATATAAATGATTCTATTGTATAATTGAATATACTTGTTGAAAGCATATTATTTAAAATTCCTCTAATACCTTGACTAAACACAACAGTTAATATAAATAATATTACTCTTCTGTCTTCTTTTTTATAATCCTTTAAACTTGTATCCATTTTCTAATAATATCCTTCTTAACATTTTTATTTATTTCTCCAAAAAAAGTATTTTTTCTTTGGAGTAATAATACTAGGATTTTGTATTTCTTTATCCTTTAACATATCTTCAGCATTTTCAAAAAATAGTTTAGTATTTATATATTTTTTCTTATCTATTATTTTTATTGCTTTACTTAATCCTGTAGTCCTTTTTATGTTATCATGAGCATCTGACCCAATAAATGAATATATGTTGTTTTTTAACAAAGTTTCTGCTGTTTTCTCTACTTTCTTACCAAATTGTCCACAAATACTTCCAGCATTCATCTGAAATAATAATCCTTCTCTTACATAGTCATTTATTACACAAGGATTATTTATAACTGGAATATACCTTTCTGGATGAGCTAGTATTATCTTTATTCCTTTTAATTGCAATTCATATATCATATCTAATGTATCACTTTCAAATTCTCTTAATGGAAGTTCCACTAACATATATTTTGTATCATTTATTGTTCCTATTTTATTTTCTTCATATTGTTCAACTATATATTTAGACATATATACTTCTTGTCCACAAAATAATTCTAAATCTATATGATTTTCTTTTATTATTTGTCTTAAATTTTCTACTCTCTTAATAATTTCACCAAAAGGAACTTCTGCATAATTAATACAATAATGAGGTGTTGCTACTATTTTCTTTGTTCCATCTTGTACTGCATTTTTTAACATGTCTAATGTCATATCTAAGTTTTTAGCTCCATCATCTGTATCAAATAAAATATGGGAATGAATATCTATCACATTTATCTACCTACTCTCTTCTTTAGATCCATAATAGTAATAGTGTTTTTCAGAATTATTTTCAGCACCATTTAAAACTACTCCAAGAATTTTTGCATTTACTTGATTTAGAAGTTCTTTTGCTTGCAATATAGCCTCTCTTTTAGTTAAACCAGCTCTTATTACAAGTAATGTTCCATCAACCTTATTAGAAATAATTTGTGCATCTGTTACTGCTTGTAATGGTGCTGAATCTATTATTATAATATCATACATAGTTTTTAATTTTTCTAATAACATAGTCATAGCATTAGAAGCTAATATTTCAGATGGATTTGGTGGTATCTTTCCTGAAGTAAGGATATCAAAATTATCTCTGTAATTGTACATAGCTTTTTCTAAATCACTATTTCCTACTATAACATCAGAAAGTCCTTTAAAATTTGACAACTTAAACATTTTATGTAATGCTGGTTTTCTTAAATCGCAATCTATTACTAATACTTTCTTATCTTGTTGTGCAAATGATAATGCTAAATTTCCTGCAATAGTTGACTTTCCTTCACCTGGAATAGTACTGGTAACAAGAATAGTTTTTATTTCTTTATCAAAAGAAGAATATTGTATATTAGTTCTTAATGTTTTATATGCTTCTGCTGATATAGATTTAGAATTCTTTTCCACTATAAGCAATTTTGTTCACCTCTTTAATTTATTTTTTCATTTGGAATAACTCCTATAACAGTTAAACCAATAAATTCTTCTACATCTTCTTTAGTTTTTATTGTTGTGTCAATATATTCTAAAATTAATGCTATGGCTATCCCTAACATAAATCCACTAAAAATTCCAATTGAAATATTTAACTTTTTGTTTGGAGTAACTGGATATTTAGGCAAACGTACACTTTCTACAACTTGAACATTTGCATTTGTTATTAGACTTTCTGACTTTTTTATAAATTCTTCTGTTATAGCTTCTACTACATCTCTTGCTTCTTCTTTGTTAGTGCTAGTGTACTTTACTTCCATTATTTGAGTATTTGTTGTTGTTATAACTTCCAATTTAGATATTACTGATTCAGAAGATAAATTTATTCCCTTTTCTTCTAAGGCACTTGATACTAAATCATTTGTTTTTACTATACTAGCATATGTCTTTAATAAGTTTTGGTACATTTGAATATCATTATTATTGTATTTTTCATCAGTGCTACTTTCTTTACCTATAAAAAGCTTTGTTGATGCTTGATATTTAGGTGCTATAATAAAAAATGTTGCAATCAAAGAAATTATTGTAGTTATCATTGTACATATAGCTATCAATTGCCATCTCTTTTTTATAGAATTCAGTATACTTTTTAATTTTTTAAGGTCATTCATAATTTATTTCCTCCAAAATTTACAATATGTAAATATACATTGTTTATTCATAAGTATTGTCTTTTCCAAATCCTGATAATATAATATCTTTGTTATGATCTAATGCCCAACTTATTCCCCAGTCATTTTGGAATATTAATAAATTCCTATCTTTAAGATCTTTAACTTTCTTTGTATCTGAAGTAAGGTTTAATGTTTCAGGATCTAAATTTTCATTTTCAATCCATCTTACATATCTATAAGGTAATCTTTCCATTTTTATATCTACATTATATTCACTTTTTAATCTGTATTCTAAAACTTCAAATTGAAGTACACCAACAACTCCAACTATTATCTCTTCCATTCCTATGTGGAGTTCTTTAAATACTTGTATTGCTCCTTCTTGTGCTATTTGAGTTACTCCCTTTACAAATTGCTTTCTCTTCATTGTATCTACTGGTCTAACTCTTGCAAAATGTTCTGGTGCAAAGGCTGGTATTCCTTCAAATTTAAACTTTTTAGCTGGCATACATAATGTATCCCCTATTGAGAATATTCCTGGGTCAAACACCCCAATAATATCTCCTGCATATGCTTCTTCAACAATTTCTCTATCCTGTGCCATAAATTGTTGAGGTTGAGAAAGTTTTATTTTCTTTCCTCCTCCTTGCATATGAACAACTTCCATTCCCTTTTCAAACTTACCTGAACAAATTCTCATAAATGCAATTCTATCTCTGTGAGCTTTATTCATATTTGCTTGAATTTTAAATACAAAAGCTGAAAAGTTTTTGTCAAAAGGATCAATTTCTCCTATATTTGAATTTCTTGGAAGTGGAGCTGTTGTCATTTCTAAGAAATGTTCAAGGAAGGGCTCTACACCAAAGTTTGTTAAGGCTGAACCAAAGAATACTGGAGTTAATTCTCCTGCTCTTACTTTTTCTACATCAAATTCATCTCCTGCTATATCTAAAAGCTCTATATCTTCCATAAGCTTATCATGAAGTGATTCTCCTAAGATTTCTCTAAATCTTTCATCATCAACACTTCCTTCAATAGCTGAAGCTTCATTTTGACCATGATTTCCACCATTAAAGGCTATTATTCTATTGTTATCTCTTTCATATACACCTTTAAAGTCTTTGCCAGAACCTATTGGCCAGTTCATAGGGTATGTTTTTATTCCTAATTCATTTTCTATTTCTTCTAATAATTCAAAAGGATCTCTTGCTTCTCTATCCATCTTATTTATAAAAGTAAATATAGGAATTTCTCTTAAAGCACATACTTGGAATAATTTTCTTGTTTGGTCTTCTACACCCTTTGCTGCATCTACAACCATTACTGCAGAATCTGCTGCCATAAGGGTTCTATATGTATCTTCTGAGAAATCTTGGTGTCCTGGTGTATCTAGTATGTTTATACAATGTCCTGCATAATTAAACTGCATAACTGATGAAGTTACAGAAATACCTCTTTGCTTTTCTATTTCCATCCAATCAGATACAGCATGCTTTGAAGCTTTTCTTGCTTTTACAGAACCTGCAAGTCTTATTGCTCCTCCATATAATAAGAACTTTTCTGTTAATGTAGTTTTACCTGCATCAGGGTGAGATATAATCGCAAAAGTTCTTCTTTTTTCTATCTCTATTTTATAGTCTGACAAGGTCAATCCTCCTCATTTTTAATATTCATATTTTTTTACACATATCCTGTATTATATCATATAAAGTATATATATAACATTATTTATTTCTTATTATTAGGCTCTAATAGAATAATATTTCATATAATTCCCCACCTGTAATATATTATACAAGAAATCTATTTAAAACAAATATATTTTATTAGGTTTTAGTAAATTTATTGCAACAGGTCAAAGCCTATTTTTATTTATGTTTTCTTACAGTACTTAAATTATACCCTATATAAATTTCTATCTCAACTTTATTTTTTCATATTTTAAGTATAATTCATTATTTTGTAAAAACTTTCATTTGTAACTTTTTATGAAAAAAACTTTGTAAAAGCTTTTATTGTATATTCATTATCCTTAACTGATGCTAACTCTCTAATAGAATGCATTCCTATTATTGCTGCACCCATGTCTATTACAGGTATTGACAAATCTGCTGATGTAATTGGACCTATTGTAGTCCCTCCTCTTACATCTGACCTATTAACAAATTTTTGATAAGGAACTTTTATCTCCTTACATATACCTTGAAATATTGCTGAAGTATAACTATCTGTTGAATAACTTCCTGAAGCAGCTATTTTTATTACTGGTCCTCTTCCTAAAACTGGTCTATTAGTTGGGTCATGCTTTTCTACTTGATTAGGATGAACTGCATGTGCTAAATCCGCTGATATCATTACTGACTTAGCTATTGTCCTAAAAAATTCTTCTTTATTTTTTCCTAAGGATAAAGTTATTCTTTCTAATATATTTTTTAGTAATGATGACCTTGCTCCTTGAGATGTTAAGCTGCCAATTTCTTCATTATCAACACAAACCATAACTTTAGTTGCCTTATTTTGTTTGCTTTCAAGAAGGGCTTTAACTCCTGAAAAAACCATCCATAAATCATCTAATCTTGAAGCTGAAATCATTTCTTCATTTAATCCTAAAACACAGCCCTTTTCATGTTCATAAAGGAATAAATCAAAATCTAAAATATCTTCTTTTTCTACTCTTAATTGATTTTTTATTATTTCTAAAATTCCTGTTTTTTCTTTATTTCCTTCAAGATTTTCATTTATAAATCCCAAAAGAGGAAGAGTATCCTTTTGTTTATTAATAGCATATCCTTCATTAACATTTCTGTTCATATGTATAGCTAAATTAGGAATAACTAATAAAGGTTTGTTTATATTTATTAATTTTGTTAAAGGCTTAAAGGGTGTTTCTCCTTTTAAAGTTACTCTTCCTGCTAAAGATAATGGTCTATCAAACCAAGTGTTTAAAATTGGTCCTCCATATACTTCTGTATTTAGCTTTACATATTTATTTTCAATAACCATTTCAGGAGCTGGTTTAACTTTAAAAGAAGGTGAATCAGTATGAGCACCTATTAATCTAAAGCCTTCCTCTTCTATTTCTCCAGTTCCTATTTCAAAAGCTATTATTGCAGAATCATTTTTTATTACATAGCATTTATCTCCTTTATTAAGCTTCCATGTATCACTTTCCTTTAATTCCTTAAAGCCCTTTTCATCTAACATCTTTTTTACAGTATTTGTAGCATGATAAGAAGTAGGGCTTTCATTTATAAATTCTAATAACTCATTAGCTAAATCATTCATTTAATTTTCCTCCAAACTTTAATTATCTATAATTATAACACAACAGTATATAGTATTTCTCTTTGTAAATTATTCTTATTTTTTAACTTATTGTATTCTATTTGATTAATATACATATTTATTATAAAATTAACTTATTCTATATTTAAGGAGTGTTTAAATTTTATGTTTTCAAAATTTCTTGTATATAAATTCATTAAAAATAGTGAAGATATATCTAATGAAAAAGTTAGAGGTAAATATATCTTCCTTGGAGGAATTGTAGGAATACTTTCTAATCTTCTCCTTTTTCTTATAAAACTTTCTGTTGGACTTATTACTTCTAGTATAGCTATAATGGCAGATGCCTTTAATAATTTATCTGATGCTGGCTCTTCAATAATAACTATTGTAGGATTTAAACTTTCAGATAAACCAGCTGATGCTGAACATCCCTTTGGACATGGTAGAATGGAATACATTTCTGCTTTAATTGTTTCATTTATGGTAATGCTTGTTGGTTTTGAATTTGTTAAATCATCTGTTGAGAGAATATTTAATCCTATAAAAATAGAATTTGAAACTATTCCATTTGTACTTCTTTTAATCTCAATTTTAATAAAATTATGGCTTTCACATTTTAATAAATTTATAGGAAATAAAATAGATTCTTCTGCTTTAAAGGCTGCATCAACTGATGCTTTAGGAGATGTTTTTACTTCCTCCTCTGTTGCTATATCATTTTTAGTATCAAAGTTTACATCATTTCCTATTGATGGATACTTAGGTACATTAGTAGCCTTATTTATACTTTATTCTGGATTTACTTTAACAAAAGAAACTTTAAATCCTTTGCTTGGAGAAGCTCCAGACCCAGAGCTTGTACAAAAAATTAAAAATATGGTTTTAAGTTATGATAAAATAACAGGAGTTCATGATTTAATAATACATAACTATGGTCCTTGTAGATGTATGGCTTCTATACATGCAGAAGTTCCAAGTAATATTTCTATAATGGAAATTCATGAAATAATAGACAAAGCAGAACGTGAAATTTCTGAAAAACTTAAAATTTATTTAGTAATTCATATGGACCCTATTGCTATTGATGATAAAGAAGTAAAAAAAGATTATGATATGATTTGTGATATAATAAAACAAGATGAACGCATTAAATCTATTCACGACTTTAGAGTAGTTGGAAAAGGTGATGTTAAAAATCTTTTATTTGATATAGTAATTGACTCAGAAAAAATGTTTAAAACCATGACAAAACGAGAAACCCTTGTGGCAAATATAAATAAAGCTGTAAAAGAAAATCATCCTAAATATAATTGCATTATAACTGTGGATAATGATTACCTATAATTTTCCCTATAAAAAAAGCTATCACACCTTGAAAAAATGTGATAGTCTTTTTCATTTTAACTTTATTATTAAAGAACCTTAGATAAGAAATCCTTTGTTCTATCATTTTTAGGATTATTTAAAACCTCTTCTGGAGTTCCTTCTTCAAGGATTTTTCCTCCATCAATAAATAATATTCTATCTCCTACTTCTCTAGCAAAGCCAATTTCATGAGTTACAACAACCATTGTCATTCCTTTTTTAGCTAAGTCCTTCATAACATTTAAAACTTCTCCAACCATTTCTGGGTCAAGAGCAGAGGTAGGTTCATCAAATAATAAAACATCTGGTTCCATTGCAAGAGACCTAGCTATTGCTATTCTTTGTTTTTGTCCTCCTGATAAAGAAGCTGGGTAAGCATCTTTTTTATCTTCTAGTCCAATAAGTTTTAAAAGCTCTATTGCCTTTTTATTTGCATCTTCAACCTTTACTCCCTTAACCTTTATAGGAGCTAAAGTTATATTTTCTAAAACTGTTTTATGTGGGAATAAATTAAAATGTTGAAAAACCATTCCCATTTTTTCTCTTGTTTTATTTATATCAATTTTCTTATCAGTAATATTTTTTCCTTCAAATATTATTTCTCCAGAGGTTGGCTCTTCTAATAAGTTAAGGCATCTTAAGAATGTAGATTTTCCTGAACCTGAAGGTCCTATTATTACAACAACCTCACCTTTTTTTATATGCTCATTAATTCCATTTAAAACATTATTCTTTCCATAACTTTTCTTTAAATCCTTAACGTGAATCACTAGCCTTCATCCTCCTTTCAAAATATCCCATAAGTCTTCCTAAACTGAAGGTTAATATAAAGTAAAGTACTGCAGATACTGCTAAAGGTTCTATACTCATAAAGGTTGCCCCAGTAACTATATTAGCAGCAAACATTAACTCTCCAACACCTATAACTGATGCCATTGAAGATTCTTTTATTACAGCAACAAATTCATTACCTATAGCAGGTAAAATATTTTTAACAGCTTGAGGAATTATAATTTCTTTCATAGCTAAAGCCTTAGACATACCAAGACTTCTTGCTGCTTCCATTTGTCCCTTATCTACAGCTTCAATTCCTGCTCTTACTATTTCTGATACATAAGCTGCTGAGTTTAGAGAAATTGCTATTACAGCTGATAAAAAGGCTGTTATATCTAAACCTAACACCATTTTAGAACCAGAATAAACAAGCATTATTTGTAAAAGCATTGGAGTTCCTCTTATTATTTCTATATAAATATTAGCTATCCACTTTAAAGGCTTTATTCCAAATATAGATAATTGAGAGCTTTTCATAAAGAAAAGAATTGCTCCAAGTATTGTTCCTAAAAATACTGTAATTAAAGAAATTTCTAATGTTATCTTTAATCCACTAAGAAATACACTTGAATATTTAGTTAAAAAGCTTTGGTCTTGATTTTCAGCAGATAATTCATTAGCTTTTACTATAAAATCATCCATTTCTCCACTTTCTTTTAATCTCTTAATAGTACTATTTACCTTTTCTCTTAATTCATCATTGCCTTTTCTAATACCAACTGCATTACCTGTATCATCAGTTTCTATCTTTATATCTGATAAAACTAATTCCGGATTATTTTTTATAGCTGAACTTACAACAGGTGCTTCTGTAACTAAAGCATCTATTTTTTCAGTTTTTAATTCTAATACTAACTTTGGAACCTTAGAAAGTATTTGTAAATCACTATATTTAATATTCTCTTCAACAAAATCTTGTTGAGTGGTACCTAGTTGTACACCTATCTTTTTTCCATCTAAATCAGATAAATTTTTATATTTATCTTTTTCATCTGCTCTTACTAAAACTGAATGTTGTGATTGATAATAAATATCAGAAAAATCAATTTCCTTTTTTCTTTCTTCTGTTGGATTCATTCCTGATATTATAAGGTCTATTTGACCTGCTTTAAGTGCTGTAATCAAGTTATTAAACTCCATTTCCTTAATAACAAGGTCACAATTCATATCCTTTGCTATTTCTTTAGCAAGGTCTACATCAAAACCAACAACTGTGTCTTTTCCATCTATCATAGCATGGAACTCATAGGGTGCATAATCTGCACTAAGACCTACAATAAGTTTGTCTTTGTTTGATGATGCTTCTTCAGATTCATTTTTTGTACTTTTCCCACAAGCTACCATTGATATAGTAAGTAATAATGCGATAGCTATTGTAATAAATTTCTTAAAATAAATTTTCTTCAACTTTCTTCCTCCTACTTTAAAATAACATATCAATTATACATTAAAAAGCATACTTATTCATAGTGTATTTAAAATTTTGTTGAATTTTATTTATTCATTTATATCATTATTTTATTTTTAAACATATAATATAATAACTGAATTTATAAATTTATAAGGAGCTGATTAATATTTATGATAGTTTGCAAAGAGAGACACCTCTTTCCTGGTGGAAATACATCTAAAGGATTTTATTCATTTTATAGATATATACTAACTCAAGAAAATGCAAACAGAATAATTTGTATCAAAGGAGGACCTGGCACTGGGAAATCATCTTTAATGAGAAAAATAGGGTTGTATTTTGCTAATTTAGGTTACTCTATTGAATATCATCACTGTTCTTCTGATAATAATTCTTTAGATGGAATACTAATTAAAGAAATTAATGTAGCAATGCTTGATGGTACTTCTCCTCATGTTGTAGACCCATTAACTCCTGGGGCTGTAGATGAAATCCTTAACTTAGGTGATGCTTTAGATAAAGATATTTTAGTTAAAAATAAAAAAGAAATTATAAATTTAAATAAAGAAATAGGAAAGCAATTTAAGAAAGCTTATAGATTTTTAGGAGCTGCTAAATATATTCATGATGATTGGAGTGTACTAAATTCTGAATCAATAAATCCAACAAAACTTAATGAATTTATTGATGAGTTAAAAGACAAATATCTTACTTCTAAATTATCAGGTTTTGGTGGAGAAAGACATTTATTTGCTACTGCTTTTACTCCTAATGGAATTGTCACCTTTATAAAAGGATTATCTAGCCAATTAGAAAATGTGGAAATTTTAAGAGGAGGACCTGGCCTTGGTAAAACTACTATTTTAAAATCTATAGGTTCACAAGCTCAAAAACAAGGCTATTTTGTTGAATACTTACACGACCCTCTTATTCCAGAAAGAATTGAAAATTTAATTATACCAGAACTTTCTTTTGGAATATTTACTACAAATGAAATAAGCAGAACATATTTTGATACAACAGATTTTAATTTAAAAGATTTATGTTATAAAAAAAGTATGTCTTGTAAATTAAACGAAATTGTATGGGATAAGCAGGAATTTGACCACTTAGTTGATAAAAGCTTATCTTGTATAAAAAATGCAAAATCATTACATGATGAATTAGAAAGTTACTACATTTCTGCTATGAATTTTGATATGATTAACTCAATTTATATTGATTTATTAAATAAAATAAAAACTTATGTTTAATCTTTAATAAAAAAATTTTAGGTTCATTATTGTTTAGCTACTTTGACCTATAAATTCTAAGTCACTGCTTCATAAATAATGAACCTAACCAAAAATATAATTAATATTTAATAACAGATAATCTATGAAGGGCTCTTGTGCACATTATATATTTAACCAAATTGTTAGTTTTGCCCTCTTCTAATAAAATAACTCCATCAAATTCTAATCCTTTAGCATAATAGGCAGGAATAAGAACTTTCCCTCCTTTATAAAGAATATCTTCTCTATCAAAAGTTAAGACTTTAATTTTTTCCTTTAATAATGGTGATAATTTTCTTAAGCTTTCTTTATCTTTAGTTATAATAGCTATACTTTCAAGACCTTCCTCTTCATAATCTTCTATTATTGAAATTATGGTTTCTATCATATCTTCTTCAGATTCTGCCTCTTCTTCAATAACAGGCTCTCCATTTCTAACTAAAGGTACAACATTATTTTCATTTAAAAACTTACTTGCATACTCCATTATTTCTTGAGTTGACCTATAACTTTTTTCTAATTTAAATAACTCTATGTTATTTTCAAAAAGTTCCTCTAAATTAGTCATAGCAGGTGCTTCATCTGTTGTTATTAATCTTTGATTTGTATCTCCAACTATAGTAAAGCTTTTGCAACCTGTAAGTTCTTTAATTAACTTAAATTGAGTTAAATTATAATCTTGAGCTTCATCTATAACAACATGTTTTATTTCTTTTTTACACTTCTTACCTTCTAAAACAACCATAAAATATAAAATTCCAGCAAGGTCCATATATCCTAATTCATAAGTATTTGTTATCTTTTTATAAAGCTCTATTACATTTTCATGTTTTATCCATTCATCAAGTTCTGCTCTAGAATTCATAACTTCTCTTACTATTTCTCTTATTTTTACTCTTCTTAAGAATTCTAAATTATTTCTTTCTATAACAAGCTCCTCTTGAGATAATTTTGATATTTTATCTTTAATTTCTTTATTTAATTCTCTAACCTTTTCATCTCTTTTATCCTTTATTTTAGAAGTTAATACTCTTTTTATTTTTTCACTTCTTCTAAATAAAGGCATATAGCTATAATATTTATCAAATAATTCTCTTATTTCTTCTATAGATACTATTTCTTCCCCATAATATGTAACAGGCTTTATATTGAAATAATTTTTATTCATATTATTAAGTTCACTATCTAAAAATCTTGTAAATTCTCTTGAACTTTTATATTTATATTCTTCTAAGGCCTTTTCATTTCCTACCATAGCTTCTTCCATATATTCTGAAAATCCTTTAACTGATTCTTCTAAGCCTATTTCATCTATAGCGAAATTTTCAAAAGTAGTTTGCTCTATTCCTCCACTTTCACCTAATGAAGGTAATACTTGAGCTATATAATCAATAAATATATCATTAGGTCCTAATATAAGAACTTTATCTCCAAACTGTTTTCTATAATTGTATAAAAGATATGAAACTCTATGTAATGCTATTGTTGTTTTACCTGACCCCGCAACACCATTTACAACTACTACTTTTTCTTTAGGAGCTCTTATTATGTTATCTTGTTCTTCTTGTATTGTCATTACTATATCTTTAAGCTTTTCACCAGAATTTGAAGTTAAAACCATTTGTAATATTTCATCCTTAACATCTACTGCAGAATCAAATATTCCCTTAAGCTCACCCTTTTTAATTATAATTTGTCTTCTTCCAATTATGTTTGTTTTTATTTCTCCTACTGGAGAAGAATATTCAGCTTCTCCAAGATTTCCTTTGTAAAATAGACTTGCTATAGGTGCTCTCCAATCTACAATGACAGGTTCATAGGTTTCTTCAGGAGTTAATCCAAATCTTCCTATATAAAGTTCTTCTGCTCCTTCTTCCTCTTCTGTAAAAGTAACCTTTCCAAAGTAAGGTACCTCTTTAAGTTTGGAAAACTCACTTAATCTTTTATCTATAGTTTTAAAAGCTTCTTCCTTTACATAAGCTTCATGGTCAAAGTAATCTATTACCTTATCTTCATCATCTTTATAATCTTCTACAGTTTTCTTTCTATAATCTAATATATAATCTGTTACAGCTTTTCTTTTTTCAATATATTTTAAAATTTCTTCATTTAATATTTTTAAAACCTCTTGTAACTTCTCTTCTTCTATTATAAATTCTAAATTTTTTTCCAAAAAAATTGCACCTCCTAGAAAATTAAAAGTGAAAAGTTTATCACTTTTCACTCTTTCCTTAATTTTAAAAAATTATTCTTCTGAATTTTTATTAAGTTCTATAGATTTCTTTTCTCCAATTTCTACAAATTCATCATCACATGAATCTTTAGCAGTTTCAGCCATAGCTTCTGTATCTTTATCTTTAGAAGTATTTGTATCTTCAGATTCTTTAGAAAGATTTATACTCTCTTGATTTTCTTCAGATTCTTTTTTTTCTTCTTTTCTAAGTTCAGGATATTTTTCACAAACCACATCCATGAATTCATCTCCAAAAATAGTTTCTTTTTCAAGAAGAATTCCTGCAATTTTATCTAATAAATCCCTATTATCTCTTAATAATTGTCTTGCCTCTTTATGAGCTTCTCTTATTATTCTTAATACTTCTTCATCAATAATTGTAGATGTTTCTTCACTACAATTTCTTACTGCTCTGCCATCTAAATATCTGTTTTGAACAGATTCTAAAGCAACCATGTCAAATTTATCTGTCATACCATATATAGTAACCATATTTCTTGCTGATTGAGTAGCTCTTTCTATATCATTAGAAGCACCTGTAGAAACTATATTAAACACTTCTTCTTCTGCAGACCTTCCTCCAAGCATAACCTTAATTTGATTCATAAGCTCATCTTTAGATACTAAATATTTTTCTTCTTCTGGAAGTTGCATTGTATAACCTAATGCTCCCATAGTTCTTGGAACTATTGTTATTTTATGTACTGGATCTGTACCCTTTAATAAAGCAGCTACCAATGCGTGTCCAACCTCATGGAAAGCCACAATTTTCTTTTCCATTGGAGATAATATTCTATCTTTCTTTTCTTTACCTGCTATTATTACTTCTACAGCTTCTCTTAAGTCTTCTTGAAGAACTTGATTTCTCTTATTTCTTACAGCTCTTAAAGCAGCTTCATTAACAATGTTTGCTAAGTCTGCTCCTACAGCTCCTGGAGTACCTTTAGCTATTTCTTTTAAATCAACATCTGCATTTAAGCATACATCCTTAGCATGAACTTTAAGTATTGCTTCTCTTCCTATTAAATCTGGTCTATCAACAATAACTCTTCTATCAAATCTTCCTGGTCTTAAAAGGGCTTTATCTAATATTTCTGGTCTATTTGTTGCACCTAATATTACAATACCTTTAGAAGAATCAAATCCATCCATTTCTGATAATAATTGATTTAGTGTTTGTTCTCTTTCATCATTACTTTGGAATTGATTATCTCTACTTTTACCTATAGCATCAATTTCATCTATAAATATTATACAAGGTGCTTTTTGTTCAGCTTCTCTAAATAGTTCTCTTACTCTTGATGCACCAACACCTACAAACATTTCAACAAAGCTTGAACCTGATAAAGAAAAGAAAGGAACCTTTGCTTCTCCTGCTACTGCTTTTGCAAGTAAAGTTTTACCTGTACCTGGAGGCCCAACTAAAAGAACACCTTTAGGTAATTTAGCACCAATTTCTGTATACTTACCTGGACCATTTAAGAAATCTATTACTTCTTCTAAGGATTCTTTTGCCTCTTCTTGACCTGCAACATCTTTGAATGTAACTTCTATTTCATTTTCAGCATAAACCTTAGCTTTATTTTTGCCTATGCCTCCAACTCCACCACCCATTTTATTCATTGCTTTAGAAAATACAAATTTCCAGAAAAAGAACATTAAAAGTAATAACGGTACCCAATTTATAAGTATCTCAATTATTAAACTTGTTTTTTCATTCTTTGCTTCAAATTTTACTCCTGAATTTTCTAAATCTTCAACAAGTTTAGTATCATTAACCCTTAAAGTGTATAATTCTTTTCCACCTAAACCTGTATTGCTCTTTGGAGTAATTATAATAGTATCTCCTGTTATAACTGCTTTTGATATCTTTTGCTCTTTAACTAGTTGCTTAAACTCACTATAGGTTATTTTTTCTTTAGAAGAAGTTGATGGTAAAAAAAGTTGTGCAATTAGTATTAAACCAAGTATTATAGTTAAGCAAAAAAAAGGATTTATTTTTTTTCTATTGTTTGGCTTTTGCTCCATATATATGTCACCTCTTTCGTATATAAATCTATTTTATCCATCCAAAATCACTAAATGGGTATATTTTTAATTGAGCCTTAGCTTCAATATATTTTCCATCAATATATGGATTGGACCATAATCTTGAATCATTAGATACTGGACGGTTATCTCCTAAAAAGAAATAACAACCTTCAGGAACTTTATAAGTTCCATATGAATGGTCTGTATTTTTTACATAGTCTTGGTTTATTTCTTCACCATTTACAGATACTTTTCCATCATTTATTTCAATGGTGTCTCCTGGTAAACCAATAACTCTTTTAATTAAAGTATCCTTTAATTCCACTGAATAAAATACTAAAATATCTCCTCTTTCAATTTTATCTAAATCATATATTTTAGTAACAAATAATCTATCACCAACATTTAATGTTGGTATCATTGAACCACTTGGAATTCTAACTTGAAATACTAAGAAATTTTTTATAAGTAGTGCTATTATAAGAGCTATTGCTAATGGAAGTACCCAATCTACAATAAAAGATTTCTTCTTTCCTTCAATTTTCATTTAATCTTCCCACATTCCTTTCATTAACTTCTCAATTTTAATTTTTCTTTCCTTAGTTTTTTCTGTGTCTAAGAAAAATTTTTCATTTTCTTCTCTTAAACAATCTCCCTCTTTAATTTGTCCATTAACCTTATTTTTATTAAGATTTATTATGTTCCCATTTTGGTCCTCAACTACTATAATACTTTCTTCTATTCTATCCACTATATAAAACATTTTTCACCTCTTTATTACTTAAACAATTAGTTATATATAAAGTAATAAAAAATAGCATGAATTAAGTATATCATAAATTCTTACTTAAAAAAGCATAAATTTTTATTAAAATTTTATAAATTTCTATATTTGTCCATTAGTTCACTCATTGCTTTTCCTGAAGTAGGAGGAGTATATGTTATTGCATTAGCGCCTGCTTCTATAGTTTCTCTTATTGTATCATCATTTGGACCTCCTGTAGCTATAATAGGAAATTCAGGGAACTCTTCTCTTATTCTTTTTACAATTTTAGGAGTATTGGCTCCTCCTGATACATTTATAATTGTTGCTCCAGCTTCTATTCTCTTAGCTACATCATCATTTTCTGAAACTACAGTTACCACTACAGGTATATCAATAGTAGACCTTACCTTTCTAACTATTTCATCTTTAGTTGGTGAATTTAAAACTACTCCCATAGCTCCTTTAAACTCTGCATCTAAAGCAAGATTTATAACTCTTTTACCTTGAGTTATTCCACCTCCCACTCCACAAAACACTGGTACATCAGCTGCCATAATAAGTGCTTGTGTTATAAGAGGTTGAGGAGTAAATGGATAAACTGCTATTATAGCATCTGCATTTGTATTTCTTATAATTGCTACATCTGTTGTAAACAACAAAGATTTTATTCTTTTCCCAAATATCTTTATTCCTCCACATTGTCTTATAATTTGAGGAACCTCAACTACATGGTTTCTTAAAGTTCCTTTTATCTCTGGAAGAAACTTAACCTCTTTTGCCATAAATACCAACTCCTTTTTAATACCTCTTTATAAATTACTACATAATATTTCTAAAATTATTTTATACATTTTTATATTATACTACTTTATACCAATAAAAGAAAAATAAGAGACTAATTCTTGTCTCCTAAAATCTATTTATATTAATATATCATAGTGAAATTATTACTACAATACAATATCTACTGATTTATCTAATACTATCTCTTTTTCTTTAACAATACATGAATATGCAAATATATCTACTCCTGCCTTCTTTGCACTTCTTAATGCTTCTCCAAACTTTGGGTCATTTTCATCATTTGGTGAAAATTCTGTTATTCCTTCAATTTGAATTAAAAAAAGTATTCCTGCACCTAATCCACTTTTCTTAACATCTATTAATTCTAAAAGATGTTTTCTTCCTCTTTCTGTAGGTGCATCAGGGAAACTACATTTTTTATTTTCTTCTAAAGTAACCCCTTTAACTTCAAGATAATACTCTTCTCCTATGTCATTTGAAAGTTTAAAATCAAATCTACTTTTTCCAAAAGTTTTTTCACTTAAAATATTATCATATTTTTTTAGTTTATTTATAGCTTTATTTTCTAAAGCTTCTTTTACTACTTTATTAGGAATTTGTGAATCAATACTTATAAGCATATCTTCTTTATATGCCGCTATTAAATCAAATTTAGTTTTTCTATTTGGATTATTTTCTTCCCTTAAAAACACCTTACATCCTGGCTTTAAAATTTCTTTGCAACGTCCTGTATTAGGAACATGAACTACTATTTCTTCATTATTATATTTAACCTTTCCATTAAATCTATTAGGTCTATCTATAAAAATTGCTTCATATATATTTTTATTATAATGCATAAATTCCTCCTATCTTATCCACAATCTATTAAATAGTTATCCACAAGTTCTATTTTTATATCTTATATTATACAAGTTTTTTGCAAAAAATAAGCCTAATTAATTAAAATAACTTATATTTAAAGTTATTTTAATTAACTAGACCTATGTTTAAACAGCCCATTTTTTATCCCCTGTGAAATTAATATTAAGCCATTTATCTAATTTTATATCACTCATATTACTATATACATACTCTCGTACATTATCCATTTCTTCTAATTTATTAAGTTTTGATTCTTCATTAAATACAAAATCTATTTCTATTCTAAGTTCTTTCCCTATCTTACTTACTCTTGTTATAGAATCTTCAAAATTATATTCCTTCTCAACGTCTTTAACTATTGTATAAATTTCATCATTAATATCTTTATCAGCATTTCTATTTAATATTTCTTTAAAGTTTTTAATTAAAGTAGTTACAGGAACCTTTATAAAGATAGATGATGTAATTAAAACCATAAAAGGATCTACATACTTAGATAAATATACTAAAGGAGTTTTATTTAATATAGTACATATTAAAAATCCAACTAAAACAGCAACACTTACTAACGTATCCATAAGCCATTGATTAACTTCAGCACCTACTATACCAGATGCCACTTCTTTATTACTCTTAGCTAATATCTTATATATAATTAAACATCCTAATATAGAAATTATTGAATATTCTAAGGCAAGACCTGTGTCAACAATCTTTCCACCTGCTAATATTTCCTTTGCTGAATTTACAAAATTAATAACACACATAATAGTTAAAACTATTGAGTTAAAAACAACTGTAATTGGCTCTAAAATCCACTTTCCAAAAGGAAATTTTTCAAAATCATTTTTATTTATATATCTTGTTATACATATAGCTAATACTGATAAAAATAAACTAATTAAAGAATATAATCCATCAAATATTATCATACTAGAATCAATTATAACTCCCCATGCCACTCCTAAAACAGCAAAGAATAAAGCCCCTATTGCTGATAATGTTAGCATGTTTTTTTCACTTTTCATTTTTTTCACCTCATTAAATCTCTTTAATATTATTATATTCTGTTAAAAAACTTATAACAACTCACTAAAATGAGGTTTATTTTATACTTTTAATAGATGTAAGTTCACCTTACATTTTATAGTAATAACGGAATAGTACTTTATTCTATATTTATTAGTCCTTATTTAGCTAATAATATAAAAAAAGCTATTACACAAAATATATTATTCAATGCAATAGCTTTATTAATTATGAATTATTTTTTTCTTTATAAATACTAATTAATTCATTTGAAATCCTATTTTTTAAATCTTCTATGGATAAGTTTTCTCCTGGACATAAAGTTTCATATACATCTCTATGGCCTAATACATCATTTAAATTATACTTAATAATCATATCAGCAGATAATTTTACTAAAGACTTCATTTGAGCTTCAGTAGGATTATCCTTTTCAAAATTACCTTCTAATGCAATACCTATACTATTTTTATTATTCCTTTTCGCATGAGCTCCCACTGCATTTTCTGGTCTTCCCCTATAGATTGTCCCATCTGTTCTTATGTAAAAATGATAACCTATTCCAGCCCATCCATTTTCAATATGTATTTCATTCATTCTTTCAGGCGTTATTCCACTATCTGCTGTATGATGAATTATTAACATTTCAGGCTTATTTTTATAATTAAGCTCTTCTGCCCATGTATAATCCACATCCTGTATATTTAAATTATCCTCATAACTTTTCCTTATAGCACTAAATTCATCTAATTTATATTTTTTATTTTCAGTTTCATAAAGAAAATTTACATACTCATGATTCTTTCCTAATGCTACAGGTTTTTTACAAGCATAATATGTACAAGTTATAATCACTATAAAAATTCCTAATAAAACTAAAGAACATACTATCCTTCGTTTTTTAAAATTAATAATCTTTGTCCCATTTTTCATTTCTTATATTCCTCACTAAATATTATTTAGTTTAATTATACCTCTAACATTATTCACTATATCTTAATAAATAATAAATAAAATCTTACAAAATTTTAATATTTAGCTTAAAATATAACATTTATAGATACTTTTTAAAATAATTTCATTAAATTAGCCATTTCTATAGCAGTTACAGCTGCATCATATCCTTTATTTCCAGCTTTAGTTCCTGCTCTTTCTATAGCTTCTTCAATTGAATTAGTTGTTAAAATTCCAAAAGCAACTGGCTTTTCTGAATTTAATGATACTGTAGCTACTCCCTTTGAAGCCTCTGCACACACATAATCAAAATGAGGAGTTGACCCCTTTATAACAGCACCTAAACATATAACCACATCATACTTAGGACTTTCTGCCATCTTCTTTGCAACCAAAGGAATTTCAAAAGCTCCAGGAACCCAAGCAATACTTATATCCTCCTCACTAACCCCATGCCTTTTTAAACCATCCAAAGCACCAGAAACAAGCTTAGAAACTATAAACTCATTAAACCTAGCTGCAACAATCCCAACCTTAATCCCCTCTGCTACTAACTTACCTTCTAAAACTTTCATTATAAACTCTCCTTTTATTTTCATTTTTTATTTTTTAATATTTTGTATTATAAACTTTGCTTTATAAAATCTTATATTACTTATTTTATGAAGGTGCGACCCAAGAGCCTGCCGATAAGTGAGAATCAAAATTTTACATTTTGCACTTCGAACTTATCTAGCGAACAAAATGAGTCGGACTACATTAAAAATAACATAAGTAACCTAAGATTTTTGAATCAAGTCAAATTTATAACATATGAGACATTTTTTCTTTTTTGGTTTTTAAGTAAAATGCATCTATTTCATTTGCTTCTATTTGTAAAGGCACTCTATTGCATATATTTATTCCACATGCTTTTAATTTTTCTATCTTATCTGGATTATTTGTCATAAGATTTATATTTTCTATTCCTAATTTTTTTAATATAGCAGCTGCTATATCATATTTTCTTGCATCTGCTGGAAATCCTAATTTTAAATTTGCCTCTACTGTATCTAATCCTTCATCTTGAAGGCTATAAGCCTTTAATTTATTTATAAGACCAATTCCTCTTCCTTCTTGTCTCATATAAAGTAAAACTCCAGAACCATTTTCAGCTATTTTTTTCATTGCTGCATCATATTGTTCTCCACAATCACATCTTTTAGAACCTAAAGCATCTCCAGTTAAACATTCTGAATGAACCCTTGTTAATACTTTTTCTTCTTTAGAAATATCACCTTTAACTAAAGCTACATGATGCTCTCCTGTCTTTTTATCAATAAATCCATAAGCTCTAAAGTTACCATATTTTGTTGGAAGCTTTGTTTCTACAACCTTTTCTACTAATTCTTCATTATTTGAATTTTTCTCTCTTGCTTTTCTATATTCAACTAAATCTGCTATTGTTATTATTTTCAAATTATGTAATTTAGCAAATTCTTTTAACTCTGTTGTACGCATCATTTCTCCGTCTTCTCTCATTATTTCACAACAAAGTCCACATTCTTTTAATCCTGCAAGCTTAACTAAATCTACAGTTGCCTCTGTATGGCCTGTTCTTTCTAAAACTCCTCCATCCTTAGCCTTTAAAGGAAACATATGTCCTGGTCTTCTAAAATCCTCTGGCTTTGCATTATCACAAACAGATTTTATAGCTGTTATTGAACGCTCCTTAGCTGATATTCCAGTTGTTGTATCTATATGGTCTATTGATACTGTAAATGCTGTTTCATGATTATCTGTATTTTTTTCAACCATTTCATTTAATTCAAGCTTTTCAGTTAACTCTCTACTCATAGGCATACATATTAAACCTTTAGCATAAGTTGCCATAAAATTTACATTTGCAGTGGTAGCAAATTCTGCTGCACATATACAATCCCCTTCATTTTCTCTATCTGGGTCATCAATTACTAAAACTATTTTCCCATTTCTTATATCTTCAATTGCTTCTTCAATAGTGTTCATATTTTAAAAACTCCTTTCTTGTTACATAAATCCATTACTTCTTAAAAACTCTTCTGTTATGTTAGATTCCTTTTTCTCTTCTTTATTATTAAAACCTAAAAGTTTTTCAACATACTTTCCAACCATGTCACATTCAAGATTTACCTTATCTCCTACCTTCTTTTTTAGTAAAGTAGTTTCTTCTCCTGTATGAGGTATAATTGAAACCTTAAAAACTTCTTCATCTACATAAGCCACTGTCAGGCTAATTCCATCAATTGCTATAGAACCTTTTTCTATAATATATTTAAGAATTTTTCTATCTGCTTTTACAGTAACCCATACTGCATTCTTTTCTCTTATTAATGAAAAAATCTCTCCACATCCATCAATGTGTCCACTTACAATATGCCCTCCAAGTCTTTTTTCTAAAGTTAATGCTCTTTCTAAATTTACTTTATCCCCAACTTTAAGCTTTCCTAAATTGCTTCTTCTAAAGGTTTCTTCCATAACATCAGCTTCAAAACAATTTCCTTTTATATTTGTAACTGTAAGACATACTCCATTAGTAGCTATGCTATCTCCTATTAATGTGTTTTCTAAAACTTTTTTAGCTTTAATAATAAGCTTTGAGGATTCACTACCAAGTTTTAAGGATTTTACCTCTCCAACTTCTTCAATAATTCCTGTAAACACTAGCTTTCATCCCCTTTTTCTACATATCCTTCAACTAAAATATCTTCTCCTATTGTTGATACTGATAAATTAGTTATTTTAAAAGCATCCTTTAAATTATCAATTCCTTTTCCTTCAATTGGAGTTTTAGAATCCTTTCCTCCTATTATCTTAGGTGCAATATAAATTTTAACTTTATCTACTATCCCCTCTTCTAAAGCAGAAAAATTTAATGTTCCTCCTCCTTCAAGAAGTATGCTATCTATTTTAAGTTTTCCAAGGGTTATCATTAATTCCTTTAAATTAACCTTTCCATTTTTTGAGGGAACTACTATAATCTTAACTCCCTTATCTTCAAGACTATTTATTTTATCCAAATTAGCTTTATCAGTTGTTGCAATTATTGTTTCCACTTCTTTTGCTGTATTTACAATCTTGCAATCTATAGGAATTTTTAAAGTGCTATCTACAATTATTCTTATAGGATTTCTCCCTCCATTAACTCTACAAGTAAGTTGAGGGTTATCCTTTAAAACAGTATTTATTCCAACCATTATTCCTGTAAGTTCATTTCTAAGGTTATGAACATCTTCTCTAGATTTTTCTTCAGTAATCCATTTAGATTCTCCAGAATAAGTAGCAATTTTTCCATCTAAAGACATTCCTGTTTTCATAACAACAAAAGGTTCTTTTTTTACTATATATTTCATGAAAACTTCATTAAGCTTATAACATTCACTTTCTAATATTCCATACTCTACATAAATCCCTGCATCTTTAAGTTTTTTAACCCCTCTTCCTGCAACTAATGGATTAGGGTCTAATGTTCCAATAAACACTTTAGAAATTTTCTTTTCTATAATTTTATCTGCACAAGGAGGAGTTTTTCCAAAATGTGAACAAGGCTCTAAAGTAACATACATTTCTGCTCCTTCAACATTTTCATTTTTCTCCTCTGCATCTTTAAAAGCATTTACCTCAGCATGACCTTCTCCACATTTTTTATGATAGCCTTGCCCTAGTATTTTCCCATCTTTAACAATAACAGCTCCAACCATAGGATTAGGATGAACTCTTCCAATTCCTTTCTTTGCAAGCTCTAAAGCTAACTTCATATATTCTTCTTTCAATTTTTTTCACCCCTTTTTACAAAAGAAAAGTCCTGAACCTTAAAAGTTCAGGGCATAAAAATTTTCAAAATATTTAATTATAAAACTACATAATTTATTAAAAAAGCTCTGAAATAAAAATATTTCAGAGCAAATACACAAAATAAAAACATGGTTTTATAAACATATAAACTTTCTTCTTTCATCCAGACTATACTGTCGGCTTTGGAATTTCACCAAATCATGCTAATAATTAGCTCGTGGGCTATACCACCGGTAGGGACTTTCACCCTGCCCTGAAGACTTATTAAATTATAGATTTATAATATAACTTAATTTTCTATATGTCAATAATTTAAATAAAATTAAATTTAATTTGTCAATATTACTAAAATATTTTTAACTTCTTAAGTATCTTTTTCATATTATACAATATATGATTTTTACATCATAAATAAAGGAGGATAAAAATGGATACTAATATATATGATTGTTGTAATACAATAAATAACTGCCCTTGTGAAGATTCTCATTGTGAATTTAGAAATCCTGCAGTAAAAATAGTTAGAAATTTAAATGATGAATTATGTAATATGAAAGTTGATTTAGCAGAAATTAAAGCCAATTTAATTTTTTTAGCTCAAAGTCTTTGCAATTCTGGCTGTCTTTGTCAAACTGAAGAAGTTTTATTATTAGCACTTGATGCTCAAGTAAAAAATTTAAATAGTAAGCTAAAAAGTGGTTTAGAAGAATTAGACCAATTAGAATGTATCTTACAATAAATATATAAGTTAAAAAAAGCTGTTGCATTAAGAATTCTTATACAACAGCTTTCTTTATTTCTTAATTATTCCTTTTTAAAAAGAATGTATTATTCACATCTTCCATATAATTTAGTAAATTTATATATCTTATTTGCAAGATTTTCATTTATATCTTCTTTCTTAGCTCTCCATTGCCAGTTTGTACCTAATGTTGATGGTAAATTAATTCTTGCTTCATTTCCTAAATTTAAGAAGTCTTGCATTGGAGCTATAGCTGTATCTGCAACACTACTCCAAATACCTCTAATGAATCCCCAGTTATAACCTTCTTCTTCATTTAATCCTAAATATCTTATTGCATTTCTTACTTCTTTCTTACTTCCAGTTTTCTCAAACCAACCTAAGAAAGTATCATTATCATGAGTTCCTGTATAAGCTATGCAATTTTTAATATAATTGTGTGGTAAATATTCACTATCTCCACCACCAAAGCCAAATTCTAATATCTTCATTCCAGGATATCCAGTTTCAGCTAAGAATTCTTTAACTTCTTCTGTTAAGAAACCAAGGTCTTCTGCAATAACATCAATTTCTCCAAGTTCCTTTTTAACAGCATTAAATAATGACATTCCTGGTCCTTTAACCCATTTTCCATTAACAGCTGTTGGTTCACCATAAGGAATTTGCCAGTAAGCTTCAAATCCTCTAAAGTGATCTATTCTAACTATATCATATAGTTTTAAACTTTCTTTTATTCTTGAAATCCACCATTTATAATTGTTTTTCTTCATAGCATCCCAATCATAAATAGGATTTCCCCATAATTGTCCTGTTGCAGAGAACATATCTGGAGGACAACCAGCTACAAATAATGGTTTCATTTCCTTTACATTCATCTTAAAGTTTTCAGGTGCACTCCAAGCATCTACACTATCTTCAGCTACATATATAGGAATATCTCCTATTATTTTTATTCCTAAAGAATTAGTATAATCCTTTAATGCAGTCCATTGTTCAAAGAATAAATATTGAACAAATGACCAAAATCCTATTTCATCCTTTAAAGATTCTTGGTATTTCTTAATTGCTTCTGGTTCTCTCTTTTTAATATCATCTGGCCATTCTTGCCATGAAACTAATTTAAAATAATTTTTTAAAGACATATATAATGCATAATCTTCTAACCAAAAAGCATTCTCTGTTTTAAACTTTTCTATTTTTTGAGCTAATTCCTTTAAATTACCCTTTTTAAAATTGTCATAAGCTCTTTTTAATACCTTGTTTTTAGATTCAAAAATTGTTCCATAGTCTATTCTTTCTGGGTTATCACCATAGTTTTCCTTTTTGTAATCCTCTTCTTCTAAAATTCCCTCTTCTCTTAATATATCATAGTCGATAAAGTATGGATTTCCTGCAAAAGCTGAAAAACATTGATATGGTGAATCACCATAACTAGTGTGACCTAAAGGTAGTATTTGCCAATACTTTAAGCCAGATGTTTCTAAAAACTCTGCAAATTTAAATGCTTCTTTTCCTAATGTACCTATACCATATTCACCAGGTAATGAAGCTATATGCATTAAAATTCCTGCTCCTCTGTCCATTAATTATCCTCCTAACTAAATTATATTTTTATTATTTTATAAATCTCTATGCTCAATAGTAGATTCTCTCTTTACAAGTTCTGTTTCTAATATTAGATTTTTATGAGTCCCCTTTTTACTCAAAATGTCTAATAATAAATTTACACTTTCTAGTGCAATGTCTTTTCTTGGTTGTTTTATAGTAGTAATTCCTGGATTATAATATTCACTTATATCTAACCCATCAAAACCAACTAGTGAAATGTCTTTTCCAATTGTTAATCCTGAATCAACAATAGCTTTTGCTACTCCTAAAGCCATTGTATCTGCTGTTACAAATATTGCAGATATATAATTTTTCTTTTCCTTTAAATACCTTTTCATAACTTCATATGCTATTTTTGTTGAATATTCTCCAACAAGTAACTTTTGTGTATCAAACTGTATGCCAGCTTCATCTATAGCTTTTCTATATCCCCTTAATCTAGAATAACTCATTCCTAAGTCATTCTCTTCACCAATCATCACTGCTATATCTCTATGACCTAAGTTTATTAAAAACTTTGTTGCTTTATATGCTGCCTTTTCATTATCTATACCTACCGTTGAGTAAAGTCCCCTTCCTTTAGCAACTGTAGTATTTACAGATGTTAATATAACAGGCACCTCTAAAGCCTCCATTTTTTCTGGTGTAACACACTCAAAATTACCACCAAGACATATTGCACCTTGAAGCCTTTTTTCTTTTATAAATGACCTTAAAGTGTCAATATCCTCATCAAAATTGCCATAGCTTTGCTGCAATATCATAGTATACTTAGTATCATTTATAGTATTAGCTATAAGATTTAACATTTCAGAAAAAAATGGATTAAACACACCTTTTACCAATACTCCTATATTCATAGAGTTATTTTGTTTTAAAATTCTAGCACTGTTATTTGGGATATAATTGCTCTCTTTAATTATCTTGTTAACCTTTTCTCTAGTACTCTCCTTAACATCTGGATGATTATTTATCACCCTAGATACTGTGCTAACACCAACACCTGCTAACCTGGCAACATCCTTAATATTCATTTATTAAACCTCCTAAAAGTATCCCTTTTTAGGACATTTTTGGTATCGTTCCCATAAGTATATGGTATAAAAATTCCTATGTGGAATAGGAATTTTTATACATACTTATAATCTGCTAATATTTATTAAACGAGAGCTTAAACTATTAACCCTTTACTGAACCTGCTGTTAATCCAGTAGCTATGAATTTTTGTAATGCCATGAATATGATAACTATTGGTAATGAAGCTAAGATAGCTGCTGCTGAATATTCTGTCCAACATATACCTTGTGACTTATTAACAAAACTATATAATCCAATAGACATAGTCCATTTTGCTTGGTCTTTAATAATTGCTGTTGTATAAATAATTTCACTATATGCATTTATGAATGCAAATAAGAATATTACAAGTAACATGTTCTTAATTAGTGGTAAAATTATTTGAATAAATGTTTGGAAAGTAGTTGCTCCATCAACATAAGCAGCTTCTACAAGGTCATCTGGAATACCATCCATATTACCTTTCATAAGCCATACATTATATGCACTACCACCACATTGAATTAATACAAGCCATAGTAAACTATCCATACCATTAAACTTGTAAACTATACTTAACATAGCTGGTAAAGCCATTGAAGTTGGGAACATTTGAAGTATTAATAAAAACATTAACCCCTTACTTCTTCCCTTAAATCTTATCTTAGAAAATGCAAAACCTGCTGGAATTGTTAATAATAATTGAACTACTGCTATTGTGGTACAAACCTTAAGAGAATTCCATACCCAAGTTGTAAATCCCATTTCTGTAAATACTTTTTTATAGTTAACTAAAGTAAATGTTTTTGGAAAGACACTTGTAGTAAATGAGTTACCTTTTATAACTGAAGTTGTTAATACAAGTAATATTGGGAATAATACAATTATCATTAATATCCATAATCCAATTCTACATAACCATGCACTTGTCTTTTGTGCTGGTGTTAATCTATCTACATATGGTTCATATTTTACATCATTATTTTTAGACATCTGCATATTACTTTACCTCCTCAAATTGTCCAGATAACTTCATTTGTACATAAGATATCAATGCAAGTATTACGAATACTATAATTCCTAATGCTGCACCTGTTGCATATAATTCTTTCTTAACAGCGAATTTATATATAACTGATGCTAAGATATCTGTTTTACCAGCATAAATACTTTCACCTGCTGGATTACCATTAGTAACTAAGTATGCTGAACCGAAGTTATTGAAGTTAAATGAGAATGATGATATTAATAGTGGATAAGCTGTGTTTGCTAATGATGGTAATGTAATCTTTATAAATTGAATAAATTTACCTGCTCCATCAACATCTGCAGCTTCATAATAATCTTTAGGAATTGATGCTAAAGATCCAATACAAATATTCATCATGTAAGGGAATCCAAGCCATATATTAATTAATATTAACCACATTCTTGCAAAGAATGGATTTTCTAGCCATAAAATTCTATTACTATCTGACATTATACCTAATGAAACTAATATATTGTTTATAGCACCTTCTGAACCATGTAAAAGACCTTTCCAAGAAAGTATAGCAACTGTTACTGGAAGTGCCCATGGTAATATTAATATAGCTTTATAAATTGCTCTTTCTTTAACATTTTCATTATTTAAAAGTAATGCTGCTATAAGACCAACTAAAAATGAACCTCCAGTTGATAGTAAAGCAAAAATTACTGTCCATCCAAATACAGGAAATAATGATGATGAAAATTTACCATTAAAGATTTGCAAGAAATTATCTATTCCTATAAACTTCCAATTTCCATTTAATCTATTATCACCACAATAATCTGTAAATGAAATGAATATTGTATACAATATTGGTAGTACTGTAAATATAAATATTGCAATAGCTGCTGGTAATAAATAAGGTATTGCAATTCTTGTATTCTTCTTATTTTCTACTGCCATGGTAAAAAAGTCCCCTTTCAATAATTAATAAACATATTATAAGTATTTCTCAGAAAAATAAGGAGGAGAAAAACTCCTCCTATTTTCTTTATATAAAATCTTATTACATTTGATCCTTCATGTCTTGAACAATCTTAGCTGCAGCTTCTTCTGGAGTTGATTTTCCTTGAAGAACAGCCTTGATTCCGTTAGCACCTGGATCCCACATGTAAGAAACTTCTTTTACGTTTGGTGTTGGAGTAGCAAATTCTGCTTGTTCAACGAATCCTGCCATTATTTCATTAGACTTGAAGCTATCGCTTTCTATAACACTCTTAGAAACTGGCATTCTGTTTCCTTTTTCTAATAAAATATTAGCAACTTCATCATTAGATGTTAAATACTTAAGTAATGCCCATGCAGTAGTCTTTTCTTTATCTCCTGCTTGAGAGTTAACAAATGCTGCTTGTACACCTAAGAATGGTTTTGGGTTCTTTCCGTTTATTGTTGGGATAGGAGCAACTTTGAAGTTAACACCTGCTTCTTTCATTGTAGCAACATCCCATGGTCCTGAAATATAGAATGCAGTGTTTCCTGCCTTAAAGTCATCTCTTGCCTTATCTGGACTAATATCAGCTGTCATTAATCCATCATCTACTAAACTCTTCAAGAAAGTAAGACCCTTAATAGCACCTTCATTTCCTAATCCAATATCAGATGTATCTAAACCATCATCAGTGCTCTTAAATACATATCCACCTTGAGCTGATAACATTGTATAAGAATGGTAGAAGTTAGTTATGTCATATTCAAATCCTAACTTATCATCCTTAGCCTTCTTAACTAAGTCTTCCATAGTTGCTGGAACTTCTGGACATTTATCTGTATTGTAGAATAAAGCTACACATTCTTGAGCTATTGGAACTGCATAGTACTTACCATCCCACTTACCAGCTGATAAACAAGATTCTGTAAGTTTAGATTCATCAATTATTCCATCTGGAACTTCTTCTAAGTATCCTGCTTTTTGACCAGTTCCTAAGTTATCTGCTGCAATACCAAAGTATAAAGCTGGTCCTGAAGAACTCTTAGCTGCATCCATGTAACCTTGCATATCGTTTTGGTCATTTTGGAAAGTAATTTCTACTCCATTATCTTTTCCCCATTGTTGTATTATTGGATCTAAAGCATTATGCTCATCTTCAGTTAAGTGGTCCCAAACAACTAACTTATCTGCATATTCAGTTGAAGATGAACCTCCATTACTTGAAGAACCTCCATTGTTATCATCGCCTGCACAGCCTACAAATACTGAAGCCATCATCATTGTAGCCATTGCAGCTGCTAAAACTTTTGTACGTTTACTCATCATATTAAATTCCTCCTCATATTTGTCCTTAAATATATATTAAATCTTAGTTTTAAGATTCAACTCTAATTAAGTCATATATTAATTGAAACTTGTCCGAATTTGATTTAATGTTCGGCATCGTTTCCAACTCTATTTTCATTTTACTACTTCGTGCAAACATTTTCAAGTGTTTTTTCATGTTTTTTAAATTTTTTTTAATTTTTCTTCCTTAAAAAGTACAAATATAACCTTAAATAATGCTGCTTGATTAAAATCTCTAATATCAAAACCTGTATATTTTTCTACTTTGTCTAGTCTGTATATAAGAGTGTTTCTGTGAATATATAACTCCTTTGCACCCTCGCTTAAATTCAAACCACAATTAAAAAATACTTCTATTGTCTTTATCATTTCGTTATCAAGTCTAATGAACCCATCATAAAATCTATTTATAAGTTCTTTTTTCTTATAATCATTTATATTATCAACCATTTCTTCAAATATAAGATCATTTTCCCCTAATATATTAACTGAAATATTAAACTTTTTAACTAAGTCTATTTTTTTTATAGAACTTTTTAAGGCACTTCCTAAATTAGAATACCTATCTATATTGCAGTAACTTATAATTATCTTTCCACCTATATCTGATGTTATTGTTTCAAAAAGACTTTCTGCATGGTCATATATATCATCTAAAATTCCCAACACCAAAATTTTTCCTTCATATTCCATAACAACATTTCCATCTTGGCTATAACCATTTTGAACAATTGAAAAAACTTCCTCAAAGCTTTTTTCTGTATAAATATAAAGCATTTGAAATTCCTTCATAAGAAATGGATAGACTTTACTTAGTTCATCTTCTTCAATATTTTTTCCATCTATAACTTCTAAAATAATATTATATTTTCTATCATTTAATTTTTTAATATTTGTTTTTATATAACTAGATAAAAGTGGTAAAACTCGTTCATCCTCTTTTGCTACTTCTACTATAAAATCTTCATTAGCTATTTTTAATGTAGCTTGAACCAAACCATCTTTTGGACAAAAATTTGGAGATGCATAAATGTCTCCTACTAATTTTTTTAACTTAAAAGGAATTTTAGATGTTTCCTCAATTTCCTTCATAAGTTTAAATAGCATCTTCATATACACACCTCTCAAATAAATTTTAAAATTATGCTAATCTTACTTCTGTTTCTTTATCAAATACATGAATCTTAGTTGGGTCCATGTGAACTCTTGCTTTTTGTCCAACCTTTAATTCAGTTGTTCCATTAACTCTAATAGTTATATTGCTTCCTGCATTTTTAGTGTATATATAACTTTCAGCACCCATTAATTCAACAACTTCTACTCTTACTCCAATTACTTCTTCTGGTCTTTCATCTATTAATTCTTCATCATCACTTAAATGTTCTGGTCTAATACCAAATGTTACAACCTTGTCCTTTAATAAAGCTTCATTTAATTTCTTTGCCTTTTCTTCTGGTAAAAGAATCTTTTCTCCATCAAAAGTAGCATAAACCTTTCCATCTTCAAAAGATAATTTACCATCTATAAAGTTCATTTGAGGACTTCCTATAAAGCTTGCAACGAACTTATTTGCTGGATAGTTGTAAATATTTTGTGGAGTATCAACTTGTTGTACAATACCAGCCTTCATAACAACTATTCTTGTACCCATTGTCATAGCTTCTGTTTGGTCATGTGTTACATAGATAAATGTAGTTTGTAATTTATGATGTAACTTAGATATTTCTGTTCTCATTTGAACTCTTAACTTAGCATCTAAGTTTGATAAAGGTTCGTCCATTAAGAATACCTTAGCATCTCTTACTATAGCTCTTCCTAAAGCAACTCTTTGTCTTTGACCTCCTGATAAAGCCTTTGGCTTTCTGTCTAATAAATGTTCTATTTCAAGAGCTCTAGCTGCTTCTGTAACTTTCTTTTCTATTTCTGCCTTTGGAACTTTTCTTAACTTTAATGCAAATGCCATGTTATCAAATACTGACATATGTGGGTATAACGCATAACTTTGGAAAACCATTGCTATATCTCTGTTTTTTGGTTCTACATCGTTTACTAATTTATCCCCTATATATAATTCACCTTTTGAAATTGTTTCCAATCCTGCTATCATTCTTAATGTAGTTGACTTACCACATCCAGATGGTCCTACAAATACTATAAATTCCTTATCTGCTATTTCTAAGTTAAAATCCTTTACTGCACATACATCTCCTGGATATATTTTATAAATTCCTCTTAATGAAAGACTTGCCATGTTTAATTTCCTCCTTAATCTTTACCTTTAAAATTCTTTAATCTTTATTGCCATGATATTATTATACCTCTTGATATGGTTTACAGCCATTGATAAACATTACAAATAATACTTTACTTTTTTGTGAAAACCTCTAAAAAATTAGGATATATTTGCTATAAAAATAAACTTTTATCTTTATGCTCTCATTGCATCTATAGTTTCAAGACTTAATCCTGTTCCCTTTATAATTATTTCTATTGGCACATTCATACATAATAAATTTCTTACTATTATATTAACTCCACTATTATCAATAAACCTTCCTATTTCTTCTATAGAAAGACCAGATGCTTCTGATATTAATTCTATAGATACATTCATTTTTAAAAGATTTCTTATTATTTCTCCAACTTTTCCTTGTTCAACTTCCACCTCATTAAGTTTTTCAGAATTTATTATAATGTCAGCAACTCTTTTAAGTTTTAATCCTGTAACTTGAACAATACTTTCAATAGAAAAGTCAAGTTCCCACATTTTCCTTACTATAGATGAAAAGATTTCATTTTCTCTAATATTTATTAATCTGTTAATAGGCATATCTACTGCTTTTGATATATCTTCTATTGGCATATTAGTACTTATTAAATCACTTACTACCCTTTTATATTTTGAAGTAATTTTATCTTCTTCAGGTATAGGTTCAAATTTGTTTTCTTCTTTTTGTGAAAATTTTTCATTTCTTATAACTTGAAATCCATCTTTTTTATCATTTTCAATAGGCTTTTCACTAACAGCAATAACTTCTTCCTTCTTTATTTCATTTTCACAAACTTTTTCTTCTTTAATAATATCCTTCTCTATGTTTTTATTGGTTATTTTATTTTTTTTATCTTTAACAAAAGGACTTAAAATTTTATTCTTTAATCTTATTAATTTTCTATTAACTTGTCTTTTTTTCACAATATATGTCCCCCCTAAAGTACAATAGAAATTTTCTTTAGTTATTTTACCCTAGCCTCTCTTTATATAGTATTTTCTAACCATAATAACCATTGCTTCCATAGATATTACCATTACTACTGCTAAAATTAATGCTTGTGTATATATTGGGTCTTCTGTTCTTACTATTTCTTTATCATTAGAATTAGATGATTTTTTATTTGTTGTATTTTTATTTTCTTTTTCATACTCTTCTTTACTTAAAGTTGATTTATATACTTTAGGATTGAATATATATGTATATCTTTCAACTATTCCATCTTTATTTGTGCCTTCTTCTCCTTCTACTGAAATGCTCATTTTAAAACTTACATATGTATTTAATCTTAAATAAACGTTTTTTACTCTAAGCTTTAACCCTTTTAGTTCACTTAATTTTCCTGAAAAAATATCAACCTTTCCATATTCCTTATCATCCATAACTATTTTTACATTATAATTACTAATAATACCCTTTTCTATAGCTTCTTCTAAGGTATAATTTTCTCCAAAACTTGTATTTTTTATATAACTGTCATCAAATTCAATATAATCTACATATCCCTCTTCATTCCATGTATTGTTTATTGTAAATTCATGGTCTTTCCCATTTATAGGACACCAAAACTCTTCCCCACCAAGGTCTTTGTCTTCGTCAGCCATAACATTTATATAAGGAATACTTATAAGAGAACTTATTAATGCAAGACATAGGAAAAAAATCACACCTATATATCCTATTTTTTTCATAAAAACTCCTCCATTACCCATTAATATTCTTTATTATAACATATGACCTTCTTATAATAAATTCAAAAAAAATGTGCAAACATTATGTTTGCACATTTTTTATAGCTATTTTATAGCTCCAAAGTCTATAGATATAACATCTGTCTTTTTTAATGGTTCTATTTCTATAACAGATATAACATCCATTGGTAAATTTACAATTTCTGAAACTTCTTCTTGTGCCAATCCCATTTGTAATAAATTTTTTGCTATTTGAATTATGTCATCATTTCCTTTAAGCTTCATAATTCTGCTTATGGCTAATCCTGTTGCTTCTGCAATATACTTAGAAGATATTTTCATATCTATTAAATTCTTTGCTATAGCTTCCATTTCTATATCTTCTTTAACTGTTCTAATTTCCTCTAAAGTTAAACCAGTTGCTTTTATTATATTTGCCATTGGCATTTGCATAGTTAATAAGTTTCTAACTACATCTGCCACTGTATTTTCTTCATAGTCTTCATAATTTACTGGTTCTTCTGAAACATAAGCCTTAACTTCTCCAACTGTTAATGCAGTAGCATGAGCTATATCCTCATATGCCATTCCCATAGAATATAAATTCTTAGCTATTGAAATAACTCTATATTGTTCTTTTATTCTTTCAACTCTTGTTACCTTTAATCCAGTTGCTTTGGCTATTTTTTCTAATGACATATTAGCATCTATAAGTTTTCTAGCTATACTTAATATTCTTTCATCTTCCCAATTTTCATCAAAAGAAACTGACTTTTCTTCAGACATTATTTCATTTAATCTTTCTTCACTTAATCCAGTTGCAAGTTTTACTTCATCCATTGCCATATTCATGTCTAATAAATTCTTTGCTATAGTTACAACCCTATCTGCATCTTTAAGTCTATTTACTTTTTCTAATGCAATTCCTGTAGCCTTTACAATGTCTTCTGAAGTAATATTTATTCCTGCTAAAGTTTTTATAAGTTTTAATGTTCTATCACTTTTAGGCTTTGAAGATTTCTTCTTTTCTTCTACCTTTGGTGCTTCAAAAGGATTCATTCCTTGATTAATATCTTGTTGATTTTGTTGTACATACCCCTTTGGATTTTGATACATAAACTCATTTTGTTGTTGATTTGGTTGTACATTTTGTTGCATATATTCATTTGTTTGTCCATAACCATTTTGTTGGAAATTTGGTTGTTGTACATTTTGTTGACCATAACCATTTTGTTGTTGCACATTTTGCTGTTGTATATTTTGTTGACCATAGCCAGCTTGTTGAAAATTAACATCTTGTCCAACATAAGCATTTGGCTGTTGCACATATCCATTTTGAACAAATCCGTTTTGCATTTGCATTCCTTGAACTGCTGCCATATTGTTTTGAAGATTTGGCATATTTTCACTTACCTTTGATGTCTTTACAATATTTTTATTTTCTTCTAAAGCATCTTCAAGCTTTTTATTCATATCTTCAATTTCTTTCTTTCTTGCTTCATCTAAAAGCTTTTGAGCATCTAAAATTTTCTTTTTTTCCTCTCTAAGCTTAGTAAGTTCTGCAATTAAATCTATTCTATCATCTTCATTATCATCTATAATAGGTTCTGTTACTTTTGCAAACTTTTTCTCTTCATGAATAGTAGCTTTTTCTTTAGGAACTTCTGCTTCATTTTTCACTAAGTTTTGAGAAACTTTTTCTTCTTCCACTATATCTTCTTTTGGCTCTTTCTTAATTAAATTTAAATTACCAATAGGAAGTTTTTTCTTCTTAGGCTTTTCCTCTACAGTAGGCTTTTCATACTGCATTTCTTCTTCTTCTTCTTCTTCTTTTCTATCCTTTTTAGGTTCAGTTATCTCCCAGAATATTACTGCTAATATAAGACCAACTATTAATATAATACCTGTTGTTGATGATAAAAATTTCATTACATAACCTAATTTAGGAATTGTAAGAATATGCTTACCTATAATATCATCCTTTGTTATAGGGTCATCTGCATTAGTATTACTTGAAGAAATACCTTGAGTAATAACTTGGTCTCCATCAATACTTATAATTTGGTGAGTAACCCTTTCCTTATCACCTGAATCTGTTGTACGAACATAGGTAACAACATCTCCAACCTTATAACTATCTCTATTCTTTTTAATTACTGTAATATAATCTCCTGGTTTAATCTCTGGTTCCATTGACCCAGTTAATACTACTTCATTCATATAATGAGATATACTATAAATAGTCGAATTATTTGCTGCAAGATTACCTATTAAAACATAGCCTAAAACTATACAAATTAAAATAAAGCCAACATTTTTTACTATAGCCATTGTATTTTTTGAGTCTTTACTTTTTACTCTTGCCATGTTTTCTTTCCCCCCTTTTATAATATGTTTCCATTATATCACATATTTTCATAGGAATGAATACGTTTCGACTTTTTTTTAGGATTTATTTTGAAAATTTTGTTTCATTTCTTACATTTATGCTATTTAATATCTTATTATCCTTGTGGTTTCACCTTTAATTATTATGGTATTACATCACTAAAAGTAATATTGTCAATATATATATTCCCCTTTGCCCAATATCCTATCCATATACAAGTTATAGAATTAAAATCAAAATTTTCTGGTTTCCATATTCCATTTTCCTTAGTTGTGTTTTTTTGAAGATTTAATAAATCCACACAAATAGTTTTCCATTTTCCACTTTCTATTTTATTATCATACTTAAAAGAATCTGCTGTAAAATTTTCACACCATCCCGCTATTTGATTTCCCTTTGAATCTCTTAAAGCAACAAAGGGTGAACCTTCTGCCCCTTCACTTTCATTAAATATATCAAAAATTAAATACTTATCTATATAAGAAGATAAATTTAAAACTTCCCCATTATCATACATTATCTTTGTTCTAAAATCTTCAGGCTTATCTTTATAAGAATTTTTTAAATCTACATTTAAAACTACTTTATGATTATCATTAATCATAACCCCATCTTTAATAAAATCAAAGCTATTTCCTTCAATACATTCTATTTTGCTATCATCATTCCAAGAATTATAAAGAGTTCCTTGGTAGATTTGTTTATTATCTTCTTTAATATCCTCTTTATTTTCTTCTTCATCTTTTACTGTATCAGATGAAACACTAACACTATTTTCACTAGAAGTTTCATTATTTACTAAAGTTTCAGTTGAAACCCTAACCTTATTTCCTGCAATATTTTCTAAATTTATAAATCTATTATAAACAAATATTCCTGCTGCTAAAATAATTCCTACTACTACAACAAAATTTATTATAGATAGTATATTCCCTGTTTTTTTAATAGGATCGTTTTTATAATTTTTAAGAACACCTTTAGGATATGAATTAATCATTATTACAATAGAAATAAGCATAAAAATTAAAGATACTCCTAAAAATATTAATCCAGTTTTTAACCCTTTAAAAAAGGATAGATAAGTAATACTCATCATTATAATTCCTGGCAATATTGTTATAGTATTAAAGGTGGTTTTCTTTCTTTTATTCATATTATTTGTAACTACTCTATCATAAATTCTCCATATACTAACTATAGTTAAAACTGCTGCTGAAATTATATAGGTTATTTCTAAATTCATAATATCAAACTTAGAATCATATAAAAAACTTGATATAGTAATACTTACTAATATAAAAGTAATCATAAACCTAAGCATATCTACAATATTAAGCTTTCTATGTCTCATATTTTTTCCAATAATAAAATGCTTTATAATTAAAAATATTATAGAAGCTATTGATAAAATTAAAAAAGCTATAGAAAAATAATTAACCCCATCTTTAAACATATAAAAGCCAATTCCTGAAGCTCCACTTATAATTAAAAACATAATTAATAATACAATCACCTGAAATACCATAAAAATCCCCTTTACTTCAAAACAAAATATTTATTTTATAGCATTTTTCAAAAATTCCTTAGCTCTCTTTCTCTCTTTTTCTAAAACAGATTCAACATTATCAAAATTCATTTCAAATGCTTTAGAATTTGATGTAATATTATTTGCTAATCTATCTTGCATACTAAATAACTTAAGTAATGTATCAATTCTTGAATTCATAGATTTCCCTTTACTTTTTCTCTCAAAAACCACAAAAGGAGTATTTAAAATTATTGAAAATACACATCCATGAAAAGAATCTGTACACATAAGTTCACAATTATCAATTAGATACACAAATTCACTTGGGTCTACAGAATATATGAATTTATTTTTTTTATCTAATAAATTTATAACTTTTAAATTTTTTTCCTTTGCAAAATCTTCTATCTTTTTCTTTGTTTCATCTGAAGCTGGTCCTAAAAAATAAGTAAGAATAAATTTTTGTTCTAAATTTAATTTAGGTTTTTTAGCTATAGAACGCCATTCTTTATTAGTAAGCATTAAGGTTGGGTCTACTAAAACAGTTGCTTCTCTACCTGTTAAATCTTTTACAATATCAGCTCCTGCTTCCTCTCTAACAGAAATATAATCTAAACCATTAATCCATTCCTTATAATTAGCTTTTTTCTCTTCTGGAATCTCACTTATTCCAAAACTAGCTGAATATGATATTCTTTGACCTTTTTTAGCAAAAGTTAAAAAATCAAGTTTAGAATTAAAATAAAAAGATGGATTCCATACCTGGTCACTTCCACATACAAAATAATCATAGAAATCTGGTAAATCTTTTGGAATATTGGTTTCTGTTACAGAATATTTGCTTTTTTTAACATACTTCTTATCAAAATCATGAAATCTCTTTTCTCTTAAAAATGTATTAAGTTTATTTTTCTCAAAACTACTCATATTATAATAAACACTTGAAATTATGTTTTTAATAAAAACCTTATATGGCTTTGTAATAACTCTTTTATTTATATTATTTATTGTTTCTGCTTCACAACCAATAGATTCTAAAACCTTTTGGACTGCATAGTTTTGTAGCCTATTTCCATAATTAGGCTTGTCATTTGTTATAGTCATTATTCCTACTTTCATTTAAATCTCTCCATATTATTATCTTCTAATTTATTTTTTTATTTTATAATTTATAAAAAATTTTGGAGAGATGTATATAAGCAAACAATTTCTAAGCACTCCAAGTTTTTTATAAAATCTAGCATAATATTTTATATATTTCTTATTCTTTTTTATAACATCTAATACCTTTTCATAGGCATCATCACTTATTCTATCAGCTTTCTTAAACTTAATAACCTCATCAATATTATACATAATCTTTGTAGCAACATATATATGTATTTCTTTATTCATATTTTTATCATTATAATATTTTTCCATATAGTCATTAGTTCTCAAAGCAGATTCTAAGGAATCTATTCTAGATAAAGTAAACTTTTGTACTGCTGAATCATCTCTTTCACAATAATTAAATAATACTTTATTTAAAACAATACCTTTATTTGAATTACATAAAACTTTAATTATAAATTCATGGTCTTCACCATATCTTGCTCCTTCTGTAAATTTAATATTGTTTTTTATAACAATAGATTTCTTTACAGCAAATGCACAAATATGGTACATAAACTTATAATGCAAAAGGTCTATTAACATTGTTTTTGAATCCATAACCACATTATATTTATTATAATCTGCAAATTTTTTCCTACTCTTATATTTAAAGAACATAATATCAACATCATTTTTTTCTACTGTTTCTATTATTGTTTCACAAAGAGTATCTTCAACATAATCATCAGAATCTAAAAAGTACAGAATTTCTCCATTAGAGTTTTCTATTCCAACATTTCTTGCAACGCTTACTCCCTCATTTTTCTTTTTTATTATCTTATATTGTATATTACTTTTAGATAAGATTTTCTTTGCAGTTTCTGAACTATTATCTTTAGAACCATCATCTATAAATATAATTTCAAAATTATCACATGTTTGATTAATTAATGAATTTAAGCTTCTTTCTAACCAATTTTCACAATTATAACATGGAATAATAATACTTATCTTCTTATAATCCATAACTTGTCCTTTCTTGTTATATATAATACTATTCTTATTTCTTTAAAAACATCTATATTTTATCATAAATATTAAATAAAAGAAAATGTATTATTATTTACTTTTTGTAAAAAATAAAAATGGAGGTGTTATATTAGTAGCTTTTAGCAACTAATATAACACCTCCATAAAAATTTTCTAATCACTTAAGATTATAATGAAAATACTTTACTCTCCTATTTGCTAATATCCACTATACATCTCAGTAATTTCATAGTTACTTATATCTTTTATTACTACAGTTTTAGCACCTTCTGGTATTTCTATATCATTTGACCATTTTGTTTTTCCATTATGGAAAATTAATAAAATCCTTTTATCTATTGCTTTTACATCACTAGGAATATAAAAATAATTTTCACTAGTATTTACTGCCCAAGTTGATGGTATTGCCTTATTATCATCCCAGGTTCCATTTATATCTGCACCATCATAACTTATATATAATTTAGCTTCAGTAATCCAACTTGAATGAGGTACTATTACTTTAACTCCTTCATAAGCTATCTTATATATATAATTTATAATCGTCTCTCCACTAATTGTTCTCACATCGCCAACATTAACTGTTTCATTATTAAAAGTAACCTTTTCAAAAGCATATTTATTACCAATATCCTTTTGTTGTTTAATTTCATATTCACTATTGATATATTCATGTTCAGAATCTGCAAGAGAATTTCCACTTTCATCAATATAGTTTATTGTCACATTACACTTATTATAATAATATGTTACAGTTTTATTAGAATCATAAGTTCCAGTAAATGTTTCATTTTTATTTATATTATAATAAGAACCATTATACTGAATTTGTTCCTTAGCTGTTATTGAATAAGTATCTGTTGATTTTCCATAATGTTTTTCAGTACTAAGAATTATATCTTTATTAGTATTATCACGATATTCTACAGTAACACATTTTAATTTTTTATATTTAAATGTTATTTCTGTGCCTTTTTCACTATACTTAGCAGTAATACTAGAATCCCCATCAACTTCATAACCTTCTATGTCTTTAGCTTTTATTGTTGTTGTTTCTCCATCCATACCTTTATAAGTATCACTACCAATTACATTATTATTTTCATCAACATAGTTTACTTTTATTGAACCATTTGCTGCCACAGTATTTTCTGTTGAACCATTAGTACAAATATATACTCTTTGAGTACTAAAGTAATATAACGCTCCTGAGGTATTATTTTTGTTATCACTTACTGTTATAGTTGACTGTTTTAATTTTTCTAACTGTTCTTTTTGCAAGATAATCCCTTTCCATCCAGTAAATGGTGTTTTATCAGCTTCATAAGATTTATCTCCTACTTTTATTGTTGTTGAATTTCCCCAATATCCAGTGTCTGGAATTTCAAAATTAATATTAGGCTTTATATTTTCCATAGCAACATTTATTGTATTTAATCCAACTTTCAAATCTGTTGTTACTACTTTATCTTCATATCCCTTGCTTATAACAGTTATACTACTAGCACCTGCATTTGCTTTAAAATCATACTTTGAAGCATTATTACAATGAAGCTTATTATCATTCCATATTGCATAAACATCATCTAATATATTCCCTGATGTATCCTTTGCAATAATTTTAACTTCTGCTACGCCTTCAACAATTTGTCCAGTAGATTGTCCTTCTTTAAAAGAATCTTTGTAATTTTCACCAGTTCCATCTTCATTCCATGCTGGGTTATTTTCTTGTGTGGATTTTGCTATAAGATTTCCCTTTATATTAAGAGTAATATTATTATTATCATTTCTTAAATTTTTTAATATTAACTTATAAGTTACTTTGTATTTAAAATTAGGTTGTAAAGCTAATGTACAGTCAGCATTTTTTCCTTCAGTTCCACTATAAACAATAGGTTTTTCTGAAGTATAAGTTTTAGTTTCTATACTACTTTCTGTACCATCATCATTAACTTTTATTTTTTCAACATTTATTTCTACCCCAAACTTTTCTCCATCAATATCGCTTCCTCCTGATGAGCCACCTTCCTCCATAGTAACATTAGGTATTTTAATGTTACTCTTTAAAGTACCATTAGATTCGTATATATCTGAACTCATATAGTTTTGTGAAACATAACCAGATTTACTAAAAACTAAATCAATAATACCTGGAGTAATATTTAATGAATAACTTCCATTTTTATCAGTTGTGATAGAAGTTCCATCACCTGCAACTACAGTTACTCCTGATATACCTTTTCCTTTACTATCTACTACTGTTCCTGAAACATTCATCTTAGTTCTAGAAGAAGTTTCAGCATTAACTGTAAGTTTTGCAAAGTCTATACAATAAGAATCTCCTGATGTTCCTATTCTTGCATCATCAATAAGCAATTGTAACCCTTCATTTGCTCCAGTACCTGCATATTTTTTTATTAAATATAAATATTTTTGAGGTACATTGAAATTAATAAGTTGACCTGCTGGTCCACTTTGACAAAGACTATTTATAAGCTTTGAAAGTTCTGGTACTTCAACACCACCTAAAGTTGCTGTAAATCTACTAGTTGAATCATTGGAAAAATGATTTTCTTGTTCATCACCTAATATGCTTTTATCTGCATCTCCACTTTGAAAATCATCAACATACATTTGAATTACAGCAGAAGTAACATCTTTTTCATCATCTATTTGTGCATACTTAAAAGTTATTGGTTGAGGTGAATTAAGAAAAGCCCAGTTTTTTCCATCAAAATTTTTATCACTAACATTAACATACACTTGCTTTGGATCCTTCCCACCAATACCTCTTACTCCTCTAACTGATCTATTAGTATATCCATCCCAATAAACTCTATATCCCTTAGGTATTTTAGTGGAGTTAATAGTTACATCTCGTTTTAAGACACCAACTGTATAAGCTCCTGAATTTCCTCCAACTGTAAAGTCCTTATTAAATACAATACCTTCTTTAAAAAAAGCTTTTTTATCTTTATCTCCTAAGTACTGATATAATTCAAAATTGTTTCCAAGTAATGTATCAGTAGCATTGTTTCCAGAACCTGTATGATTATTCATATTATTTGCTCCAATTACATTCTCTATAAGATTATAAAATCCACTTGGACACATACGTCTATCAGTTCCTGTTGCATCATAATTAGTTGGATATACATTTAATCCATTATCTTTATCTTCTCCTTGGCCTGAACAATAATCTGTACGGTTATACCTTATTCCAGAATATACATCATAATTGGTTACTCCTCCAAATCCATATCCAAAATTATCTATATCTCCTACAATAACTTCAAAGGGTTCACAGGGAATTTTAGTTGTTATATTTTTTATTTCTTCTCCATCTATTGATGTAGTTAATTCATAATCAGCTAATAAATCAACATTTGTTGTTAAGTTAGAAGTTGATTCTAATGTTACAGGGCCAAACTCTGCTATATCATTTTCTTTAGGATTAGTAATTGTATTTTTATTAATAATTTTTCCACCATTTTGAGTTATTTTCCAAGTGGAAGGAGAATCACTAAATTTTATACCAACACTACCATTCTTAATATTTAATTTAGAATTAGAACTGTTATTTCCTAATAAACTATCAAAATTAATAGCACTATTAAAATAAGCGGAGGTTGTCATAGTTGTCATACTAACTATTATTATTGAAACTAATAAAATTATTTTCTTTGATATCTTTTTTTTCATATAAAACTACCTCCTTCTTTAATTAATATTATATTGGTTTCCATTCATGTAATGATAGATTCCATCAGAAGTTTTATAATAACTACTATTATAAACAGATATAACTCCATTATTTGTAATACTATTTTGGGGACTTATATAAACTTCTTTTATATTTTCACTTTTTTCAAATCTAAAACTATTTCTTACTTCATTATTTAATTTAGAATCCCAATTTCCATCTAATACATAATAAGTTTCTTCTTCTGTCTTAACACCATTTCTTAAATTATCCCATCTATAAATTTTCATATATAAATATCTTTTAGTAAACATTGAACTAGGAATTTTAAATGCATACCATATTCCATTTGGATTTAATTTTTCCATAAATTTATTAGGTTTACTAACCATATAAGATTTATATTTAGTTCCACCTTGTCCACACTCATTTCCTTCATCTGAACTTTTAAATTCTAAAAATAATCTACCAGCACACATTTTTGTTTGATCAAAATAAACAACTATACCATCATAATCTTCCTTAGTTGTTTCTCCATCTCCAGTTTCAGGACCACTTTCTCCTGTTCCTCCGCCAGATGATTGTAATTTGGTATATTTTATTTCTAAATTTTCAATAGGCTTTTTATCAGTTTGTGCAGTAAAATAAGCTAAAGTTCCTCCTAAATTAAATACTACAACTATACAAACAAATATCATTCCAAAAGCTCTAATAGCTTCCCTTTTCCCTAAATTTTGTATTCTAGCTCTCATTTTAAATATATTTACTCTAGGTTTAACACTAATAACTCCCGCTAAAACAAGGCTAGAGAATGTTATTGATATTATTAAAAATAACATTCCTACTTTAAAGTTGTATAAGAATCCTCCACTTGTTATGCTTACCATTGCCATTGTAGTTAAAAGTATTATCATTTTTTCATTAAGGCTTGTTTCAAATCCTGCTATTTTATCGTATATCTTATGTTTTGATTTTACTCCTAATACTAGCATAAGCATACTTGTTGTAAATAGCATTGATATTATTAAGAATACTATTCCTGCTTTAAGATTTTTTAAGAAACCTCCACAGGTTAAACTTACCATAATTATTGTACTTAATAGTATTATCATCTTTTGGTTAAAGGTTGTTTTTACTCTTATAACTTTTCCAATAGCTGAGTTTTCTTCTTTAGCTTCTATTACTATTAAATATAATGCTAAGGCTGAAATAATTGAAACAATTAAGAACAAAATACCTGCTTTAAAGTTTTGTATAAACCCTCCACAGGTTAAACTTACTAATATTAATGCAGTTAATAGAATAAACATCTTTTCCCCATTTGTTCTCTCTGCTAATATTACTTTTTTAATTTCTCCCCTTTTAGAATTTATTCCATACATTAATAAGAATGTAATTGCTACAAAAACTATTGAAACAATTAAAAATACAATTCCCATTGTAAAGTTTTTAACAAAACCTCCATAGGTTAAACTTACTAAAATAAGAATTGATAATACTACAATTGCTCTATCATTAAAGGTTCTTCCTTCTCCAACAAGTTTATCTGCACCCTTTGCAATATATTTCATTATAAATAAAAGTAATACCAATCCTAAGGATACTCCAAAAGATATTCCTAAAAATTTCATTCCAACTTTAAAATTATCTAAAAAACCAGAACAGGTGACACCTATAATAACTAAAGTAATTAAAGCTATAAGCCCTGCTACAAGTTTCTTATTACTTTTTTTATTCATTAAGCATCACCTCTCATTTTAAAAAACTTTCTATAATCTTCTTTTATTTTTCTTCCTGTTGATAAAAACATTATTTCTAAACTTATTACCATTATTATAGCTAATATTGTCATTGAATAATAATTTTGGTCACCAGTTTTTACAGGTACTTTATTGCTACCTCCACCATCTTCATATCCACCATTATTACTATTTCCTCCTGAATTACTTCCACCACCATTGTTATTTCCTCCTCCTGGATTATTAGGATTACTTGGATTGTTTGGGTTGTCTGGATTGCTTGGATTATCCGGATTACTTGGATTTGGATTATCTGGTGTTGTTGTATCCGGATTAGGTGTTGGTGTATCTGGATTTGGTTTTGGAGTACTTGTGTCTGGTTTATTTGGATTTGGTTTATCTGGATCAGGTTTGTCTGGATTTGGTTTGTCTGGATCAGGTTTATCTGGCTCTGATGGATCTGTTGGAGTTGGATTTATTTTATATGCATGAGGATAAAATACATAAATATATTGCATATCTTGATATTTATTTCCTGACATTGCATCAAAGGATATATTTATACTAAAATCAACTACAGTATCAAGCTTCATAAAAATATCTTTCTTTAATAAAACCCTTTCATCAGCTAAATCCATAAGCTTTCCATTATATATAACCTCTTTACCATATCTACTATCATTTAATTTTATTACCACATCATAACCTTGAATTAATCCCTTTTCTTTAGCTTCTTCTAAAGTAAATTCTTCTCCTGTTGCTGTATTTCTTATATAGCTTCCACTAAATTTTAAATAATCAAAATAGCACTCCTGTCCCCAAATATTCTCTATAGTAAAGCTATGAGTCACAGAATCTGCTGGTGCCCAAAAGCCATCTTTTTCTAAGTTAAATATTTCTTCAGCTTTTACAGATATTGCAAAGTTGCTGAATAATGATAAGCTGAATACTAGTAGACATACTTTTAAAACACCTATTAACTTTTTAGCCACTATCTCAGCCCCCTTTAAATGAAACTCCAAAACTAATTTTATCTACTAGAAAATCAAATCTATTTTTAAAATAACCTTTTCTTATTAATTTCTTTTTTAAATAAATTAAACTTCCCCTCCCAATCCATAATCCTCTATGCATATGGGAGAGGAAGTCTTCTTAATTAAATATTAAATTTATATTTTTATTAGTCTTGGAATGGTTGAGTGTCAGTTCCATCAACGTTCCATCCTGGATTATTTTCTTGAGTAGCTACTATTGTAAATAACTTTCTAATATCTACACCTTCATCTCCAGCATCTGAAGAAACAGTATTTTTATCTTGATATTTATTTTCAGTTAATAATGGTAATTCAAAACGAATTGTTAATCCAAACTCTTTTTGTGCTAATTCAGCTCCACCTGCTGCGATCTCATCTGCTGTAGCTGGTTTTACTGCATAAACTGTCTTTACTATATTCTCTAATATTTTTGCAAACTCTGTTTTTGAATTATCATATGCATTCTTTTCAGTTGTTTGTGCTGTTTGAGCTTCTGCAAGATTTGCTGCTTTTGGGTAATAAGTCGCAAAATTAGCGTCTGTTAATGTAACACCATATGAAGCTGGCTTATTTAAGTTTGGATAACCCGCACTACTTAAGTCATAAGTTACGCCATTTATTCTCACTATCCAACCAGCTTTTGCTAATTTAGCAAATTCATCTAGTACACTATCTAATATTTTTCCATTTTCATCTCTTTGTACATCTATCTTTATGTTAGTTGTAATGTTAGATTTGTTAAGGAATGTTAAACCAGATCCATCTACATTAGTTGCATCTGAAGCAACACCTGCTGTAGCAACACCTAATACAACTGCATCTCCTGGTCTTGCATTAGTTATAACTCCTGTTACTGGTGCACCAATTTTTACTCTATTTGTAGCTATAGTACCACTTGGGTAAACTGTGTCAACATCTTCCCATGCATCTGCCATTTTAGATGTTCCCTTATAACCAACACCTGTTATATCCATTGAACGATTTTTTGCTTCAAAAGCTGCAGCATCTAATGCTCCATATCCTGCAATACGAGCCACATCATATGTCCAGTTACTTGCAACATCGCCAATTGCTGATGTTTTAATCTTACCATCAATTTCAACATGACCATTAGTAATGTTTAATGTATTTTGTGCATCAGCATTTTTATCCATAATATTTGATAAATCTGTCTTGCTATTGAAGTAAGCGAATGTTCCAGAAGCACAAACTGTAGCTCCAATTAGTAATGCTGCAACAACTTTTCTTGATTTTTTACTTATCATAATTAAAACCCCCTAAAATGATATTTTTAGAATATCTAAATTTAAATTACTTACGAAATCTCAAACCTTACATTATAGATTATTCTCTGTTTTTTTAACATTTAGAATATTCTGTATTGTAATAGTTTTCCTTTCCATGTCATTATTGTATAACTTTCTCTGACAAATTGCAAGTCTTTTTTTAAACTTTTTTGAGATTTTTTTGAATTTTTGTCGAAGTAAAAAGATGTAGACTCTGTTAATGCTGATTTTATCTAAGTTTTTGTCATTTACTTTAGACTTTCTTTGCTCTTTTATCTTTTTATGGAAACTAAATTTTAATTAATCTATAATTTTAGTATGTTGGTGTCCAATAAATTTCCAATAAAAAAAATAGAAACTCAATTAAATATCAAGTTCCTACTTTTATAAATGATATATTATTTTTAACCTATAATGTGCCAATTATTTTCTAAATAAGTTCTTTGCGTTTTTACGTGTTAAAACTGCTGCATTTAGGGCTACTACTACCATTAATGCTAAAGCTATTGTTGATATTAAATCTCCTGTTTGTACTAAATGAGGTTCTCCTGGATATTCTCCTTTCCCATTATTTGTATTATTGTTACTTCCATTATTATTTCCATTATTGTTTCCACTATTATTGTCATTATTATTTGGTGTTGTTGTTTCATTTCCATTTGGTGTTTTTGTTTCATTTCCATTTGGTGTTGTTGTTTCTGGTTTTGGAGTGCTTGTTTCATTTCCACCTGGTGTTGTTGTATCTGGTTTTGGTGTTGTTGTTTCATTTCCACCTGGTGTTGTTGTGTCTGGTTTTGGTGTTGTTGTTTCATCTCCTCCATCATAATCAGGCTTTACAATTATTCCTTCATTTGCTATTAATGGTTTTATTACTTTATATATTGTGTTTTGTCCTAATTGATTTGGATATGGATCTAGATAGTATCTACTTTGATCCACATTAGTTAATCCTCCAACTTTAAATGCACTATATATATCTGCTACTATGTAATTTCTTTCTCCAAAATGAGTAGCATTATTTGTTATAACTTCATTAATTTCTTGAATATATTCATCAATTAAATCACCTATACATACATTTCCAACACTAACATTACTATATGGATTATAAATATTAGTTACTATTACAAATCCACCATTTGACCTTTCTCTTATTTCTTGTGCTATTTCACTTAAATTATCTGCAAATTTATTAACAGATTCTTCAAAGGCTACATTTTTAAAATAATCACTTAAACCTATCTTTATATTTTTTGAATAAGTTTCTAATTGTTCCTTTGATGCAGAAGAAAGCTTTGTTTGAATTGCTCCAATTATATCCTCTGTATGTCTTACATCTACTAAAACAGCTTCTCCTATAACATTTACAATTGGAACCATTATATCATTGTATCCAATAGAAACAGTTGAAAAAGTAGCATTTTTTAAGTTAAAATCTTGCTTTCCAGACTTAATTAACTCTAAAAGGTCAGCACTTGTCATACTTTCTGCTGCTAATGTAAAAGGAACTGTATCAACAGCATAACCAACCTTTTCTACATAAGCTGTAACATTCTTACCTGAATTTACATATCCAGTTACCATTCCATCACCAGCTGCAAAATACAAATCAGTTTTTGTAGCAGCCCCAGCAAACACTGGAATAGCTAAAATCATACTCATTGTTAAAAGAACTGCTAAAATTCGTTTAAATTTCTTCATATAAATAATCCCCCTATTTTTAAACAAAATTATACATATATCTTACTTAAACTTAATAATAGCACTTTCTTGAATAAATTTCCACCCCAAGTTTCAGAATTTTTCATGAAAAAAGAACCTGATATAAATATACCAAGTCCTTATTTTATTTACTCTGCTGATTTTTCAATTATATCAAAAAAATCACACATATTTGAGTTTTTTACTGTTTCAAAATCAGAATTTAGAATTATTTTCTTATTTTTTATTTTAATATCTCCCTTTTTTCTTATAACAGGATTAAAATCATTATTTACAAAACTTTCTTTTTTTCTAAGTTTAGATAATGCTATCTCTCTATTTCTACCATTTGAATTTAAAAAATTAAATATATTATTATATGCTTTAAAATTATCAATATTTTTATATTTAAAATTGTTAATAATAAATTGATCAGTATTTCCATTGTTATACTCTTTTGAATGTAAACAAGCAAAATACTCAAAATCTTTAAATGAGCCTATCAAAAAATACGAAACTGGGCATCTTTTATTTTGAGAATTGCAATAATCAATAAGTTCTTTAAAATTCTTTCTATCTGATGAAACATTATCTAAATCCACTATTACAAAAATAACTGTACATCCTTGATAACCTTTCTTCTTAATTTGCAATAAAAAATTTGAATATCCTCCACCTCTCATATCTATAGCTTCAATTTTAAAGTCTAAATCAAGTTGTTTTCCTAGCTCTAAAAAATAATTATATTCAGTTTTACCCTCTACATACATTCTAACTTTAGGCTTAATTTTTCTATTTTTATTCATTAGGAACACCCCCTAATAATCCTCTTAGATATAAATCATACACATCATATTTTTCATATCTATATTCTGGAAATGCAGAAAGTGGATACATTTCTGATGATAAATCTTCTAAATTTTTATTAACAAAATATATTTGTTCTTTCATAAAATCGATAGTATTTATATGAAGAACATTATGTGTAGTAAAAATAAATTGTCCTTTTTTAGCCATAACTTTAACATAGTTTAATACCTTATTAGATAATATAGAATTTAATACTTTATCTAATTCATCTGCAAATAATATTGCGTCCCTATATATCACTTTCCAAATTTCAATTGACCAAGCAAAAAAATCTATTACTCCTGATGAATCATTTTTTATTTTTATTTTGAATATTTTTCTATCTTTCATTTTTCTAACTATAATACTATCCTCAAAAGGCTCTTTATCATCAACTATTACATCAATTATTGATGGATCAACTAATGAAAATATTTCAATAAATTCTTTTTGTTTTAATATTTCTAAATCATCATTATTTTTTTCATACTGTTTATAAATATTTAGAGAATATTGATTTGGTAACTTTACTATAACCTTATTTTTTATCCATAATACAAAATCTTGTATTACCTTAATGTCTAAGCTACTTAATTTATTTAACAATAAACCTTTAGAATTTTCGATTTTATCATTATCTTTTTTCCCTAATATTGAAATTATTTCTTGTGGAATATATTTTGAAGAAAGCTTTAAACTCATTGCAATTTTGTCTTCAGTAATATTTTTCAATTTTGATATAAAAATAATATCTTCATTTCCAGAATTATAACTTAAATTTCTTATTTTAAGGCTTTCTAAATTGATAATGCTATTTTTAAATTCAAGTGTATATTTATATATTTTATTATTTATTATTGCTTCTATTTCAAATGATTGTGGCATACTATCATCATTTTGATAACATAAACCTTTTAAACTTACACCATGTCCTTCTTCAATTAAATACTTTAAATAATCAAGGCTTCTCATAAAACTAGTTTTTCCACCTGCATTTTCACCTGCTACAACACATACCTTAGACACCTTTTTATTTCCTAAATTTATTACATTATCACTAAACCTTGGCATTACCTTTCCTGGTTTCATTGAAAACTCAAACTCATTCTTAAATGAACAAAAATTCTTTACCTTTAAACTCAACAACATACTCTTTCCCTCCTCAATAAATATATTAATATATTTTACTAAAAAATAAACATATTATTTATATATTTTTAATTTTTTTATTAATTTATTGAAATTATATTTATATTATAACCATATTTTTTGTTTATAATATAAATATAATAAAAAGGAGAGCATATAAAAAGATATTTTTGAAACAAGTTATTTTTTTTAATACAATGTTTCCTTTTATGTAAAACTATTGATGAAGTCTTTTTATTATTTTATAAGCTACAACACTTTCCATTATCATTGGTGAATTATATGCAAAGAATATTATTCCATCTGTTGGTGATATTATTTTTGATATAACCACTCCTTCGTATGGGTCTAATATTTCTGCTAGTATGTCTCCTCTTTCTACAAAATTTCCTGGTTTTTTAAGCTTTCTGTATATTCCTGCTGTTTCTGTTCTTATTGGAAGAAGTTCTTCTTCTTTTATTATGCTTGCAATATATCCATTATGAGCTGTGTACTTTTTTATTACTCCCATTCTTTTTAAGAATCTTAGTACTGCCACAACTGCATGTTTTGCAGATACTTCATCTATTTCGTCTGTTGAATTTGTATATACTGAAAAGGCATTTGTGTTCCATACCTGCCAATTGTAATTTAGTGTTGTTGTGTCAAAAGGCTTTGGTTTACGAAGAACTACATATTCAAGACCAAATAAATTGGCAAGGCTTGGACTTGAATAATCTGTTTGCATCATTCTAACATGGGGTATAAAATCTCCTGGCATATAAAAGCTTGCAAATTGTATTCCATAGTTATATCCTTGAACTTTTTCAAAGACTCCTGCTGCTATTCTTTGGGTTGTTTCTCCTTTGTCGTATCCTGGGAACATTCTGTTTATATCTGTATCATCTACTGCCCAAAATCTTTTTCCTATATTCATTGCATATTGGTTTATTGAAGGAATTACAAGTATTTCATGGTTTGAAGTTATTGCTCCTTTTTGTTCAAGTTTTCTAAGTTCTTTTATAAGCTGAGAACATATATAAAGCTGTTGAACTTCATTTCCTCTTAATGCACCCACTATACATGCAGATTTTTCTCCATATCCAAATTTATATCCTGAAACTCTTAAATCATCTCTATAAGGTGATTTTAGTGAGTAAATTATCTCTCTTCTCAAAATTTATTCCTCCCCTTCTAAAACCCTTGCAATAAGTGAACCTTCATAAACAATAGGAAATTCTCTTAGTGTAAATACTATTCCATCACAGGGTGATAATTCTTCACTTAATATTTTTCCTGTTAAAGGTTCTACAATACTTCCTACAACTTCTCCCTTTTTCACTTTATCCCCATGTTTTATAGATGGCACAAAAACTCCAGAGGCTTCTGCATTTATAAAACCTACCTCTTCATTTTTTGATATTATTGGAACTTTTGGCTCTTCCACAGGCCCTGTCCATATTCCTAACTTGCTCATTAAATTAAATAATCCCTTTACAAGTTGTTCTCCATAACTTTTAGTTATTCTCATGCCTACCCCCATTTCCACAACAAGAGTTGGTACTCCTATACTATTTAAGCTATGGGCAAGGGTTGATTCTAAAACAGTTGCAGCTGCATGTACCCATATAAAATCTATATTTAATTTCTTTGCAAAAGGCACTAACTTTTCTGCTGTTTGTTCACTTATTCTTACTTGAGGAATTTCCATAAGAAAAATATTACTAGAGTGTATATCTACACACATATCAGCTTCCTTTATATCCTCAATTATTTTTGATGCCACATATTCTGGCATAGCACCTTCAGAATCTCCTGGAAAAATTCTATTCATATCTAAATCAAACATGGGAATTCCTCTACTTATAGAATCTATTCCTAAAGGATTTAAAGCTGGATATATATCAACAATACCCTTTAAATATTGTTTATTTTCATTTATTATTTTATTCATTTTATAACATACATACTGTCCTTCAAGCTCATCACCATGAGTTCCTGTTACAAGACATATTCTTTTTTCTTTTCCTGTTAATATATCTGGCTTTATTCTATTTTTTTTAATCTCCATTTTTTCATCAACAGGAAGATTAACTGAAACTACTGTTTCTATCATTACTTTTCCTCCATTTTTAATTGCTTCTTAAAATTCAATTCATTTCTTTAGTTTTTTCCTAATTCCTCTACATTTACATATATTTCTTGACTTTGGGTTGTAAAACCTGTAAATATTCCCTTATCTACAATACAATCTTCATAATCTCTTCCATGGGATATTTTTATAAAATAATTATTAACCTCTCTATTATGGGTTGGGTCTAGTCCATACCAAGAGCCTTTATAATAAATTTCTACCCAAGCATGAGTTAGCCCTTCCCCAATAATCATTCCTACTACATATCTTGCTGGAATCTTACATTTTCTGCATAAAGCTATAAGTATATGAGAATAATCTTGGCACACTCCTTTCTTAAGTTCCATTGCTTCCCCTGCTGTTGTATTTATATTTGTAACTTTAGGTGTATACGTAAATCTTTCATATAGTAAATTCATCAAAAATATTGCCCTTTGAAGGTCTGTTCCCTCAAAGAGCAAAGCTTTTGAATATAAATCTTCCATAGATTCATGAAATTTTGTATACTTTGAAGGATATTTGTATATTGGATTAAGTTCTTCTTTTACAGTATTATTTCTTTCAACCCAAACAATACCTGTCGTTTCATATTGAAAAATTTTATGTGGAGCATTACAATGTCCAACATATACTATATTTCCAAAACCATCAGTTGTTTTGTTTATACATTCGTAGGGATATACATTACACTCTAAAGAATAAACCTTTTGATAGGAATCACTTTTAGGAATACACCTTAAAGCAAAACTATGATTTGTAACATTATCTCCAAGTTTTAAAATCATTCTGTAAGTAAACTTAAGCTTCCTCATCAAATCACCTCAATTATTTTTACTTTAGGATTTTTATATTTGAATTAAATTACCTAAACTTCCTACTATAGTAAAATAATTATCTTTTAACTTTTCCTCATCTTTAATAATGTTATCTAACTTTTGTAAAAGCACTTCATCATAAGGAATGCCTATTTTATTTATTCTATTTTTTAACTTGCAAAATTCTTTTTCTACTTCCTTTTGGCTATAACCAACTCTACAATACAAATCAACTCTTTCTATATATCTTGCTGCTTTCATTACATTTCTAAAATTTTCTTCAAGAACATTATCATCAACACTGCCCCAAAAAGCAAAAATATAGTCCATAACCTTTTGAAGTTTTACTATTGGTGAAGAACTTTCTTTACATCTTTCAAATTCATCTAATGCAAGTTGTATATAAGATAATGTTTCTGTACTTATTTCCTTTCTCATAACAACAGCATTATCAAAAGCCCTTACCATAGATGAACCTACTGAGTTAGGATTACTTTTATCAAAAAGATAGTTTCTTAAAAATATCTCCCTTGAGCCATAAATATCAGGAATTCCTAACCTATTACAAAACTCTTTATATACAATTTTCTCTGTATCATTATCTATCATTTTGTCATAATACTTACAAAATATCCTTAAAGTTGAGAATACTCTTTCTGTATATCTTCCAAGCCAAAATAAATGTTGAAATTTCTCTATTGACATAATACCCATGTATCCTTAAAGCCTCCTCCTTGAGATGAATTAACTACAAATGAATCTGCTTCTCTAGAAAATCTAGTTAAGCCACTTGCCCATACCTTTATATCTTTTCCATAAAGAACAAAAGCTCTTAAATCCGCTTTTCTAGGTACTAATTTTCCATCTTCCATAATGTTTAAATCTAAAAAGTTTATAACCTCTTGAGCAATAAATCTTCTAGATTCTTTTTTAATCAAATTCTTTAAATCTTCTAGTTTTTCTTTGCTTAAATCTCTACCAAAAATTACACCATATCCCCCTGCTTCTGATACATCTTTTATTACTAAGTTTTCTATGTTATCTAATACATATTTTCTGTCTTCTTCATAAAAAGGAAGGTATGTAGGAGCATTTTTAAGTATAGCCTCTTCACCTAAATAATACTTAATCATCTTAGGTACAAAATAATAAATTCCCTTATCATCTGCAACTCCATTTCCTGGTGCATTTATAATTGCCACATTTCCTGCTTTATAAGCCTCCATAAGGTTTGGAATACCAATTAAAGATTCTGGTAAAAAACACATAGGGTCTAAATATTCATCTGAAATCCTTCTATACATTACCCCTACTCTCTTTTTACTTCCATCAAAACCTTTATAATAAAGGATATTATTTTCTACCACTAAGTCACTTGCCATTGCAAGAATTGAGTCTGTTTTTTCTGCTAAATAGGAATGTTCAAAAAATGCTGCATTGTTTCTTCCTGGAGTCATTATAACCCTTACTCCTCCAATATTTACATTTTCCATAGTTTCTTTTAATAATTCTGCATAATTTCTATTGTCTCTTATTTTTGTTTCATTAAAGGTTTGGGGACTTACCCTTCTTGTTAATTCTCTAGCTATCATTGGATAAGATGCACCTGAAGGTACTCTAAGATTATCTTCTAATATATACCAACTTTTATCTTCTGCTTGTACTAAATCTATTCCAGATATATGACTATATATGTCTGCTGGTGGAGTAATTCCTTCACATTGTGGAAGATACCCCTTTGATGAAAATACAAAATCCTCTGGCACTACACCATCTTTAATTATATTTTTTTCGCTATATATGTCTTTTAAGAATAAATTTAATGCTTTTACCCTTTGAATTAAACCTTTTTCAAGATATTCAAATTCCTCTTTTCCAATAACTCTAGGTATAGCATCAAATGGAAATAATTGTTCTTTGAACTCATTATTTTTATAAATTCCAAACTTAACACCATATCTAGCCATAAGTTCATTTACACTATCTACATGTTCAACTAACTTATTCATTTTTGTTCCCTCCCTTAAAACTAAAAACTTTGTTAAGAAAACAAAAAGAGCAAAGAAACTGAATTTCTTCAGCACCTTTGCTCTATATTTATATAGTACTATTTTTGATAATTAATGTCAATAAAATACTATTTTTTATTATATAAGTTTTTTCCCACACTCTGGGCAGAATTTTGCTCCATTTGTTTTTGTTCCACATTCTGGGCAAAATTTAGGTCCTTGACCACTTCCTCCTTCAGATGGTTGTTGTTGATAGTTTTGTTGTTGAACATTTTGTTGTCCTTGATTATTATTCATATTGTTCATATTATTCATCATTTGTTGTCCCATCATCATGCCCATTTGCATTCCCATCATATCAGATGCCATGCCACCACCTTGCATTTTTCCTTCTGCCATAGCATCAGTCATCTTTAATTTTTGGTACTTGTTTACATCATCCACCATATCTTGAGCTGACATTGTGTTCATCATCTTTTCCATTTCTTCTGGAATTGTTATTCCACCTATTGCAAAGTTTGTAACTTCAATACCTATTTTAGACATATCCATATCTAAATCATCTTTAATTCCTGCTGCAATTGCATCTGAAGTTATTTGAAGATTAAATATGTCCTTGCCTTCCTTTGCTATCCACTTCATTAATTCTTGAGGAAGAATTGACATAATTCTTTCTTTAGCTTCATTTATTGAATATTGTTGCTTAACTCCTGCTATTTTATCAATAAATGTCATGTAATCTGTTAATTTAAAACTAAAATTACCTAAAGCTCTTATAGGAATTCCTCTTCCTGTTCTTTCATCTTTCATATATACAGGCTTTTGAGTTCCCCACTTCATTGTAAATTCTTTTGTATTTATAAATAAAACTTCTGCTCTAATTCCACTATTAAAGCCAAACTTAAATCCTTTTAAAGTTGATAAGAAAGGTATTATTTGTGATTCTATATCATAACTTCCTTCATCTTTAAATACACCTTCAACCTTACCATTATACATAAATATAGCATCTTGACCTGGACGTATTATAAGTTTTGACCCCTTCTTTATTTCCTTATTGCTCCACTTCCAAAACATAAGGTCATCTCTATATTCTTCCCATTCAACTACATTAGAAAATTGATTTGAAAATAATCCCATTGCTTTTTCCTCCTTTTTAATACAATATATTTTTAATATTATATCATAAAATATTATTTTAATTTTGTTACATTACATTTATAATTTTGACATAAATTCAAAAATTCCTACAACTAAAATTATTAAAATTATCACTAAAACAATTATCTTTACTTTACTATAAGGATATTCTCCCTTAATTTTTCCTGTTTGCCCATTTATCATTACATTATATACCTTATTTTTATAATTATAAGCTACAGAATATACTGGCAAAAGAAGATATTTATATGTTTCATTTGAATATCTAGGTCTTATCCTTACATCTCTAACCCTATCATATCTTTTTAATACATTATCAGATGCCATGCTTTTTAACTGACTATCCATTTTTGAAACTGCTTCTTTATGTCCATCTTCTAAGCTTACACTATAATTTTCAGATAAGTTTCCTGAAATATATTTAGGAGAATATGAAGAAACCTCCTTTAAGTTAAAAGGCATAATTCCATCAAAAAACTTTTTTTCATGAACTGATGAAGCTGGTATTTGTACATCATCAAAGAAATTTGATATATGTCCTGATGTAGGATACCAATCAACTTCTGTTTTTGTTTTTTCATTTCCTTCTTTATCTTTATATTTTACCTGTCTTTCCTTACCACCATCTGCTGTATAATTACATTCAGCTTGGGCATCAAAAGTCCAATAAGGTATATATATTCCCTGAAATCCGTTGCATAAAACTTATAAAAAGTTATAAATATATAAATTTTACTTTGTTTCCTTCTTCATAAAGCTCTATTTTGAAATAGTAAATTACTATATCTACTCTAGTTTGGTGTAGCTCTCAAAAGGCTTAAATTCGGG
>ERZ827126.253-NODE-253-length-84483-cov-4.037594_pt1 | contig 84483 bp, 65 predicted proteins | sample MGYA00519780_ERZ827126 | MGnify/ENA primary metagenome ERZ827126 (study PRJEB31778, sample SAMEA3449262) | human gut metagenome | biome: human gut; feature: human-associated habitat; material: faeces | place: United Kingdom | collected 2010/2012 ...
AGTGCTGCACCAGCCAGTTCCTTTTCGCCGGTGATGTCTTTCTTGGTGACGTGCAGTTTTGTGGTATCGTCCAGCATGGTGACTTCGGTGACATTGCCGTTTGCATCGACAGTAAACTCTACGTCTGTTGCAACCACATAGCCGTCCGGTGCAGATACCTCATGGAGAATATACTTTGCACCAGCAGTCAGAATGCCGGAGATCTCATGTGCTGTACCGTCGGATACCCAGCTGTCAATGACATTGCCCTGCATATCCCAGACTTCCAGCGTTGCACCGGTAATTTCATTTTCGCCGGTGATGTCTTTTTTGGTGATCGATACCTTGGTGGTATCGTCTTTCATGGCAACGGTCGTGATCGTGCCGTCCGGATTGACGGTGAACTGCATATCACTTGCCAGCACATAGCCGTCCGGTGCAGTTTCCTCGTGGAGGATATATGTCTGTCCGGATACCAGAACGCCTTCGATCAGATGTGCCTTGTCGGTAGATGTCCATTCGTCCATGACATTGCCGTCCAGATCCTTGACCTGAAGCCTTGCTCCTGGCAGCGGATTGGTTCCGGTGATGTCATACTTGGTGATCTCTACCTTGGTCTTGATGTTGTACAGGGTGATCGCATTGGGTGTGCCGTCCAGATTTACCGTAAAGGTAGAATCCGCAGCGGTGTAGTAGCCTGCCGGTGCAGCTGCTTCCCGCAGGGTGTAGGTCTGACCGGCAGTCAGTTTTGCGGTCAGCGTATGTGTTGTGCCGTCGGTGATCCACTCATCCAGTACATTCTCGTCCTTGTCCAGGATCTGCAAGGTTGCACCGGAAAGGGGCTTGCCGTCCGGATCGACCTTGTCTACTCGAACAACAGTTGCAATATCTGTCATAGATACGCTGGTTACACTGCCGTCGGTGTTGACAGTGAACTGCTGATCCGGAGATACCACATAGCCAGCCGGAGCGGATACCTCGTGCAGAGTGTAGGTCTGACCGGAGATCAGCTGAGCCGTCAGCACATGAGCCGTGCCGTCTGTCAGCCATTCGTCTACTACAGTGCCTGCCTTATCGATGATTTGCATTTTTGCACCGGAAAGCGGCTTGTTTTCTTCCGTTACCTTGTTGATCTCTACCTTGGTAGTGTCATCATACATGGCAACCACAGTCACTGTGCCGTCCGGATTGACCGTGAATTCTACATCGTTAGCAACTACATAGCCGTCTGCCGGAACGGATTCATGCAGTACATAGGTCTGTCCGGCTACCAGTACGCCTACAATCTCGTGGGCTTTTCCGGTCGATGTCCAGCTGTCCAGAACGTTGTCGTTCTTGTCCCGTACCTCCAGCTTTGCACCGGGGATCTCTTTCTCGCCGGTGATGTCGTACTTGCTGATGGATACTCTGGTCTTTGCGTTGTACAGAGCCACTTCATTGGCTGTGCCGTCTGCATTGACTGTAAATGTGATGTCCTTTGCTTTGTAGTAACCGTCCGGAGATGCTGCTTCCCGCAGGGTGTAGGTTTCTCCGGCAGTTAGTTTTGCAGTCAGAGTGTGTGCCTTGCCATCAGATGTCCATTCGTCTACCAGATCGCCGTTCTTGTCCAGCAGCTGTAATTTTGCTCCGGACAGCGGCTTGCTGTCAGCATCCAGCTTTTCCACGGTCACCCGTGTGGCAAGGTCGGTCATAGTGAGAATCTTTTTGCTGCCGTCTGCCGGAACGACAAACGACTGATCCGCAGCTTTGCAGTAGCCTGCCGGTGCAGATACTTCGTGCAGCACATAGGTTGCACCAGCTGTCAGCTTGGCAGTCAGTACGTGTGCAGTGCCGTCAGTTGTCCACTGCTCCACTTCCTTGCCGTCCTTGTCCAGCAGCTGTAAAACTGCACCCTTCAGAGGTGTGCCGTCCTCGGTAGCCTTATTGATCTCTACCTTGGTGGTATCGTCCTTCATGGATACCTTTGTGACAGTGCCGTCTGGATTGACTACAAACGGCACGTCGTTGGAAACTACATAGCCATTGGGGGCTGCGGTTTCGTGGAGGATATACGATGCACCGGCAGTCAGTTTGCCGATGATCTCGTGTGCCTTGTCGGTGGATGTCCATTTCTCAATGGCATCGCCCTTGCGTGTGTAATTGCCGTTGGCATCTCTTTCCGCTGCGTACAGTTCCAGAGATGCTCCTGCCAGTTCCTTTTCACCGGTGATCTCATACTTGGTAAGAGATACCTTGGTGGTCAGGTCTGTCATGGTGAAGCTTTGCAGCTTGCCGTCTGTACCGACAACGATGGTCTGATCTGCTGCAACGCAGTAGCCTGCCGGTGCAGATACTTCATGCAAAGTATATGTCGCACCAGCCGTCAGCTTGGCGGTCAGGGTATGTGCCTTTCCGTCTGTTGTCCAGGCATCGACTTCTTTTCCGTCCTTATCCAGCAGCTGCATTTTTGCTCCGGAAAGGGGAAGTCCGTTTTCTGCCTTCTTGCTGATCTCTACCTTGGTGGTGTCATCTTTCATGATGACCTTCGTCACAGTGCCGTCTGCGTTGACTGTAAATTCAATGTCATTGGAAACCACATAGCCATTGGGGGCTGCGGTTTCGTGGAGAACGTAGGTCTGACCGGCAGTCAGCTTGGCGGTGATCATATGGGCTTCCTTGCCGGAAGTCCAGCTGTCCAGTGCATTGCCGCTGAGGTCACGCACCTCTAGTTTTGCACCTTCCAGTTCTGTGTCGCCGGTGATCGTTGTCTTGCTGATCTGTACCTTGGTGGATACATCGGTCAGCTTGACGCTGGTCAGACTGCCGTCTGCGTTGACGGTAAATTTCTGATCCGCAGCCACACAATAGCCGTCCGGAGCGGATACTTCGTGCAGCGTGTATTCTGCACCGGCAGTCAGCACTGCATCTATGCGGTGTGTTGTACCGTCTGTTGTCCATTGCTCGACCTCTGTGCCAGCTGCGTCCAGGAGTTGCAGGACTGCTCCGGACAGCGGCTTGCCGTCCTCATCAACCTTGTCGATGCCGACCTTGGTTGCAATGTCCTGCATGGTGATGTTCTGCACCTTACCGTCCGTACCGACGGTAAACTGCTGATCTGCTGCCTTGGCGTACCCCTTGGGAGCAGATGCTTCTCGGAGGATATATGTCTGTCCGGCAATCAGTTTGCCGTAGATCTGATGCACACTGCCGTCTGTGATCCAGCTGTCCACCAGAGTTTCTTTGCCGTCTGCGTCTGCTGCAATGACTTGCAATGCAGCACCACTCAGCGGCTTGCCGTTTTCATCGGTTTTCTGGATCTCGATCTTTGTCGCAAGGTCGTACATCCGAATCCACATTTCGCCGGATTCGTAGTCATCGCTCTTGACAAATTCGCCCTTGTCATTCAGGGTAAAGTGAATGTCCTCAGCTACACAGTAACCGTCCGGTGCAGACACTTCGTGGAGAGTGTAGGTTTCGCCAGGTGTCAGTACCTTGTTGATCTGGTGCTGTGCGTTTTCCGTTGTCCATTCGTCCAGAACGTTGCCGTTCTTATCGATGATCTGAAGCTTTGCTCCCGGCAGGAAGATAAGCTCCTGCCCAGCCGTCTGCTCCTGAATGTCGGAAAGCTTTCCGACAGTCAGACCAGTCTGCTTCACATCTTCCATGATCACACGCTGTCCAACTGTAAATTCCAGATCTTCGGAAAGGAAATATCCCTCCGGTGCGGATACCTCATGGAGAATGTAGGTTTCGTCCGGATTCAGAACGGCTCTCATTTCGTGTCGGGTGCCGTCTGTGGTCCATTCTTCGATGACATTGCCGCTCTTGTCCTTGACTTGCAGGACAGCACCAATGACATCGTGACCTCTATCGTCTGTTTTCAGAATGCCTGCCCATGTTGCATCGTCCACCATGCCGATGGATACGGTGTCTTTTCCTACGGTAAATTCCATATCCTCTGCGGTGTAGTAACCGGTGGGGGCTGCTGCTTCATGCAGAGTGTATGTTTTTCCATAGATCAGTTTTCCGTGGATCACATGAGTAGTGCCGTCTGTGATCCATTCCTCAACCACGTTTTTGTCGTTGTCCAGGATCTGCATCTTTGCACCGCTCAGCGGTTCTTCGCTGTCGTTATACTTGCTGATCTCGACCTGTGTAGCGTGGTCTACCATCTGCAATGTGATGGGATTGCCGTCCAGATCGGTCACGCTGCCGTCAGCCTGAATGGTAAAGTAGATGGGCTCTGCCTTGATGTAACCGTCCGGTGCAGCGGATTCCCAGTACTCATACTTCTTTCCGACTGCCAGTTTTGCAGTTACGATGTGGCTGCTGCTGTCTGTTGTCCAGGAATCTACGGCAGAAGTGCTGCCCAGTTCCATGATCGACATCTTCGCACCGGAAAGGGCATTGCCGTTCTCGTCAACCTTGGAAAATTCCACAGTTGTCGGGTGATTGACAATATCTTCGCCCAGCTGGACTTCTTCATTTGCCTTGTTGACTTTAACTGTAACCGGATAACTCTGATCCGAGAGGATATAGCCGTCCGGCGGTGTGATCTCGTGTACCACATACTTGCCGTTCGGTACGTTTTCAAAGGTAAAGGAACCGTCCTCACCGGAAACCGCAGTCATGCCGGTATAGGTGTTCTCCAGCGTAAATTCTGTGGTATCCGGCGTAAACAGTCCGAGAACTGCTCCGGCAAGTCCGTTGCCGTCCTCGTCTACCTTCTTTCCGACGATGTTGCCGGGGTTTGTAGTATCGATCAGCGTTCCGGCACTGTAATCTGTAACACCGCTGGAAATGAAAAATTGTCTGGTGATCAGTTTGTATCCGGCATTGTTCTTGCAGCGGAGTTCCTGCAGCTTGTAATGACCGCAGATCAATGCACCCTTCGTTCTGTCTGCCTTGCTTTCATCGCCGAACCACACACCCAGCTGTGTGATTGCTTCGTTTGTAATCGCATCCGGAACTTTCAAATCGCCGTTCTCATCAGTTGAGAGAAACTGCAAATAGTCGTCCAGATCATTCAGCTGTCCACGCCCAGACTTGGAGGAGAACTTACCATGCACGTCTGTCATGATGATATGCTTCTCACCAGTGTCTGTGTTGGTCAGCAGAAACGGAATGTATGCCAGCGATCTTTGGTTGCCATCCACCTTGTTGAAGCTGAGATCGCCACGGACAATATCTTCCTTGAAGTTTGCAACATATTTTACCTCAGTTCCAGCTTCCTGAATGACTGCTTTACCATTTTTCTCAACAATGTGCAATGTGCGTTCCAGACCGCTAAGCTTATATCCAGTTGGAGCTTTAGATTCTTTGATCACGACTGTGCCGAGAGGGAGATAAGCATTTCCGTTTTTATCAGTAAACAGTGTGCCTGATTTCAGCCAGTCTTTTCCCAGATATGCTCTTCCGTTTTTATCTGTAACCAAAGTCCATGTCCTAGCCGGACTGCCTGATGCAGAAGTACCGGAATAATACTTCATGGTGAATTCTGCACCCTCCAGAGAAGAAGAAACTTTGTTTTGAGGCACTGCCTGTCCGGTTTCCGAATCGACCTTCTGAATTGTCAATCGGGTCGGGTCAAAATGCGGTGCTTCCTTTTGCTCTGCCCACGGAATGACTACATAAGTGTTGGTCGCCGCCTTTCCGATAATCTGGTTGATATTGTTGATCTCGCTGGTAGCATTTTTTTGGTCATCAATCGGTCCGGACTGCCACCAACTGTCTGATTCGCCATCGCCCATATAGATGCCAACGTGATGATTGGGATCAGCTTGGCTCAGACCGGCAATGCCTTCTTTGCCGGAAGCGGCGTTGACGCACCAGATAATATCACCCTTTTGCAGCACGCCGCTTTTCAGCATTTTGTCTTTGGTACTGAATTCGTAATAGTGCAGATTGTTCTGCGTGATAAAGGCGTACCAACCGCCGCCGTTCCAGCATTTGTAGGAATAGCCTTTTTGATTGAATCTTGCAAGGTTCGGGACATATGGGCTTGTTGTGCTTACCGGAACTTTGTTGTAGTACGCCAATCCATGTGAGATGATGTACCAGACAAAGCCCTGGCAGTTCATGCCGCTGTATCCCTGCCACTGATTTCCTTGTGGGGATGCAGCGTACAGACTGCTATTGTATGGCGTTCCCAGATAGTAGTTTTTTTGACTACCTGTAGAATATTCGTTCAAAAATGCCTGCCACTGTTCTTTGGTTTCCTTATATTTGTTTCCGCTGTTCTGATAGAGCACATCAGACAGGTATGCGGAACCATTCAGTTTTGCAGCAGATGCAGTCAGTTCTGTTCCGGTCAAAATACCGGATGTCAATGTCATGACTACAGCACAAAGGACTGTGAAACTGCGTTTCACACTGCTTTTCAATCTCTGTAGGATTTCCATTTTTTCTCCTTTCGAGGTGTATTCGGATATTCGGATGCACTTGATTTTACATGGGATTCATTCCTTCCTGTTGGGATTTTGACATGAAAAAACCGCCGAAGTGCATTCCGGCGGTCTTTCCTGTGGGATCTATACAAAAAGCCAATGGCTTCTGTAAGCAACGGATGCTCTCAGCCACAGATTTGACATGCATTTTGCCAGTCTGATATACTGAAAGCATCCTTCTGTAAAGGGGGTGATCGTATGAAAAAAGACAACAACCTCAAAGGATTGAAATGGTATCTGCTCTTTCGGAATCATAATGCTCGTATACACCTATCTCATTTTAGAGTCATGTACGTTCCCGATGTGTCAGTAATTCATACGATCACAAAAGGCGTTTGAGAAATAGCAGTTCCCAAACACCTTCATCTATACAAAAAGCCCGGTCACTTTTCACAAAAGTTTCCGGGCTTTTGTATACAATAGATGCTCTCAGTCGCAGATTTGACAAGCATTTTGCCAATCTGATATACTGAAAGCATCTGAAAAGAGAGGAGGTGATCTTGTGAAAGATGTACTCAAGGACAAATTCTCCAACTTTTTAGACGGTTGGATTCGTTCCAGCACAATAGCTGCTTTGTTTCTCGCAGTCTTTTTTCTTCATGTGATTTTTCTTTTTGAAAGTGATATTGCCGAGTGGGTCGATACACTTTTGAAATGGCATGATTTGCAGTTTCACATGAAAAATTTGAGTGCGATCGGTTTTGACTTTTTCGTCTTAGAATACCTAGCAAATATTCTATGGAAAATCAAAAATGAAATAACACATACCCATCGTATTTATGGTTCTTTGGAATATGAGGATTATTTTCAAAAAGAACAAAGACGGCATTACTTTTCCGCTGGAATTCCCTCTATTGTGCTAAGCGTTTTTTTCATTGACATACTTGCAAATAGTCAATGGGATCTTATCATGATTACATGGGATCATCTAAAAAGTGGATTTTGTGCGAAGATCACATTTGTCACAATAGGATTGTACTTCATATATCCTATATTCCAAAAGATTATTTGGAATCGAAAAATGAGTTAAGTACAAGCCACTCACCGAAAAGGCGTTTGAGAATCACTACTTCTCAAACGCCTTCATCTATACAAAAAGCCCGGTCACTTTTTGCAGAAGTTTCCGGGCTTTTGTATGCTTATTCAATTGTTTTAGTCCTGCACCCAGACTTGCTCATCGTAAGCAGCCTGGATCACCTGAGTTTCATAATGCCCTTGGGCAGGAACTTCTTCATACCAGAATTCGTAACTGTAATGTGTATCATCACCCTTATCAAGAGCATCACCGTCATGTGCTACATATTCCTCAAACGAATTTAATCTCAAACCACATCTACACTGAAAAATTGTTTTTTCTCCAGCCGGAGAATCTTCCACCCAGACTTGCTGTGTCACAGCTTCGTGGTGGATGGTTTCGTAATGTCCCTTGGGGGCAGCTGCAGTGGTTTTCTTGGTCGGTGTGGGCTGTGCCGGTTTTGCGGTGGTGGCTCTTGGCTTTTCCACCATCGGCTCAGCTGCGGCGGTGTTCTTTTCCGGCTCTCTCTTGGTTTCTGCCGCTGTAGCTGCTGTAGTTTCAGCTGTTGTGGTGATCTCGGAGGTTTCTGTTGTAGTTTTTGCTGTGGTAGTCGTGGTTTCCACAGTGGTTGTTGTTGCTTCTGTGGTGACTGTAATGGTCGTTGTGGTCTTGACTTCGGCGGTGCTGCTGTCTTCTGGCTCACTGCCGCAAGCGGAAAAAGCAAGCACTAGAGCGGCAAGCATTCCTGCGATCACACCAGTTTTCCAGATCTTATTTTTATTGGTTTTCATATGTCATTCCTCCTTGTTATTCTATTGTGGGGGTTCCACGGTCTATGTTATTGTCAGTCATTTCTATGCTCCTATCATATCACATTTTTTCCGGTTTGTCAATTATATTGAAAACCCGTAGACTTTTCGCAGAAGTTTACGGGCTTTTGTATGCAAGGGGGATATTCTCAGGAAAAGCAGATTTGACAAGATTCTGTCGCACTGCTATACTGAAAACATCCCCATAAGAAAGGGGGTGATAAGATGAAAGAATTCTTACAGCAATTGTTCAATAACATAGGAACATCAAGATATTTTGCAATTCTGGTACTAAGCGGATTAAGCTTAGTATCAAAAATCAAACCTGAAATTTCAAAACCGGTTATTCAACACCTTACTAAAATATCGGATAACACTTTTCCAATTGCTTTGTTTTGTTTCTGGACAAGCGTTTTCTCTTTTGTTGTCGGACTCTTCATTCTGCTATTGATAGCTGCCAAAAAGAAATTTCATGAAAGGCAAGAAGATGTCTACAACAAAGAAATTGCAAAACTTAATATTCAGCTGTTTTGGAATTGCATGATAACCATCTTATTGGCAGGATGGTTCTTTGGAATTCTGCTATATAATATGCGGTAATTCATCTTATTCCCAATCATCTATACAAACCGCCCGTAGACTTTTCCCAGAAGTTTCCGGGCGGTTGTATGCAAGAGGACGTTTTTAAGAACGTCCCGAAGAAAAGAAAGGTGGATGATGCAGCAATGTGCTATCATCCATATATACAACCATCGAAAAACAGCAATCGCTTTCCGACGGTTATTGTCTTTGCCATTGTTGTATCTACCAAGACCAATCAAAAAGCCAATGCAAATACAACTGAACAGCACAACCGACTGCAACTATTCCAAAAACAATCTGAAAAATAATTTGAGCAACCTTAGGAAAAGGAAGAAAATACATCAGAACGAACAGTAAGACGGACAGAATACATCCTATCAAAGTGAGAACCATTATGACAAATGCCACTTCCCATATAATCATTTTTCAAATTGACTGGCTCAATCATACCACATGACTCTTTTTATGTAAAATACATTCCATTCCGCATCCGGCATCAGACGTTCGGTTTCTTTTTTTGCCGATTCCCGTGCCAGAACCTGAAAATCCATCCGGTCAGGCTCTTGCGAATTCAGTATTTCGTCAATTATTGCCTGTTTCATTTGTGCCACATCCTTTTCTTATCAGAAATTCATTTTCTTCAACAGCCATCGTTCTTGTGTTTCCATATGCTTTTCACCGCCTTTCTTTGATCAGGTGGTTGTATTTCCTTTGCAAAAAAGCGATCCCCACCGTAACGGCAATTGAACCGATCATTGCAAAAATGATTGATAGAATTGCTGGCAATCTGATCTTGATCCAGAAAAAATACAGCAACAGGATCAGACTGCCGCAAAATGCAAGTACAGCCACAGACCGGGTAAAGCCTGTATTCACGCTGTTCTCGTAGCATTTTTTGCAGTAACCGTTATCGCCCTTTGTGACCTCTACCGGATTTTCACCGCAGATGCAGCATAGCTGCTTTTTCTGAAAACAGCTGTTGCAGTACCATTGCCCATGATACTGCGTTTCTACCATGCAGCTGCTGCACTTGCAGCACCGTTTTTGTCTTGGACGTTTCATGCGTATACCAGCTTTCGGATATTCTCACAAAACACCTGTTCGCTCTGGACGAATTCAGCATCACGCTGTTCTTCCTCCCATTTTGCAGATTCTCTCGCCAAGATCTGAAAATCCAGAATGCTGTCCGGTTCACCGGATCTCATGATTTCTGCTATGATCGCTTGATTCATGTTGCCGCTCCTTCCGATTTTGCAAAATTGCAATGGTCTGTCGTTTCCATTCCGGGAATTTCCGGAATGTTTCTTTTGCAGTGCGAATGTCAGCTGCGATCAGCTTCAGCAGAAAAAATACACCTGCACATACTGTAAGCATCACGCAGAGCAGAAACAAAATGTCACGCATCTGTTACACCTCCATTTTCCATTCCTGCACTTGTTCCGGTATCAGCGTGTAGTACTGCATCACACTATACAGCAATGCGTAATGGGCTTCTCCATGGGAGAGAAACCGCTCATTTCCGGTGATTTTCAGCAGTCCACGCTTCGCAAACTGCTTGACATCGTTTCCAGTAATCCCGAATTTCTGCTGAAATGGATAGGAACTCACGCCCATATGGCTGCAAGCATTCGCTAGTTTCTCCACGCCGATCGCATCCATGAGAAATGCGGCAATTTCCGACTTGCTCCAGAGATCACTGACCGGAACGTGGTTTTCTTCTGCCAGCCGGATCAGATCCGCCTTGGAAATACAGTTCTGACTGCCACGATTTCGGATGATCTGATGCAGCACATAGGATTCTGCGGTCGGAAATTGTTCCATGTATGTCATGCTTTACCTCCTGTTCTTATTCCGGCACTTTGCCCCGCAAATATCCCCAAAAAGCAATTCCGCACCTACTACGAGCAACTGTATGGAGGTTTTTGCGGAGAGGATATTTGCAGGGCAAAGCACCGGAAATATGGCGTAATACTGGCATTTTCAAGTACGGACAGTCTGGAAATTCGATGATTGAAAGGAGTGCATAGGGGGTAACTATGCAGTTTGGGGAATGTGACTATCCGCATTTGAAAATGCCAGTGTTGCTATTGCTATTTTTTCTGCAATGTCCGGCAAATCAGATCTGCCGCTGCTCTGGACGGTGCAGAAAAGCCAAACTGTTTGTGGCAGGAAAGGCAAACTGCACGGTATTGATAGCTGCCGGCATATGTCACGCACATCGTCTTTTTGCCGCAGTAAATGCAGGAAATGGCTTCTTTTCTTGCTGATTCCATGTTTTTCACCTCGATGGTTGTCAGCACAAGTTGAAGATAAACGATTCATAAGCATCGGCATTTTCGCTTCTGGGGATTGCCGATGCTGCTATACTGTCAGCTGCATGATACAGACAGGTCAGCAGATAGCTTCTGCGGTTTCGGATTTTTCGGTTGGCAGTATTTTTCATCACTTCTGCGGTCTGATCTGCGGTCAAGGTCTGCAATTTTTCCCGAACGGTTTCTGTCTGCATCTCTACGCCGCCGACTTTCAGCGTTTTCTTGGCGGTTTTTGCAACCCATGCCAGAATGGCAGCGATTTCTGCAATCGCCTTGCTGCCGAACCGCTTTGTTTTTTCCGATGTCACCTGTGTCTGAGCCTGTTCCAGCTTTTTCTCATAGCTTGCTGTTGTGTCGTTCTTCGGCTCTGCCGAAAGATCAGAAAAAGGTAAGTTTGTTTGTGGTAAGTCTGATTCTATATAACGAGTATGATTTTCATACTCGCAAGTATGATTTTCATACCCGACAAAATCCGTCACAGTCTGACAAGTTTCCTCGGTAATTGCTTCCTTCGGAACGTCGTTATAGAACCGCATCACATAGATCTTGGGGTGCTTTGCAATACCGCAGTCCTCCTTTTCGATCAGACCGGAATGCACCAGTTCTTTGAACGTCTTGCTGACCTTCTGTCTGGCACACTGTAGGGTATCCATGGCTTCGTCCCAGGAAAAGTAGACAAATGCTCTGCCGTTCTTGTCCGTAAAACGATCTGCATTCTTTAAGGAAAGATTGCTCCGATCCAGCAAAAAGCAGTACAGGACCTTTGCCGCCAGAGAGAGTTCTTCCTTAAATTCGGCGGTCTTAAACAGCACCAGCGGCAATTTCATGTATTGTACGATTTCTGCTTCTGTTGGTGCATTCTTTTCTGTGATGTATTCCAGTGTCATTTTCTTTCCTTACCTTTCTTTCTACACATCACTCTACATTGATGTGCTTGTACTTCAACATATCTTCGTTGCAATAGACGTAAAATTCGTCGGTATCATTTTTCTTTGCGATCATTCCCAGCTGGATCAGTTCCTCGTAGCATTTCTTGCTCTTTCCTGTTCCATATTGCAAAAGGTCTACAGCTTCTTCCAGCGGAAAAGACACATAGACCTCATCGTTTTCGTTGCAGAACTGCTTGCCTTCATGAAACGGATTGTTTGTCCAGTCCAGTGTCCGATTGAGCATGAAGCTGTACAGCACCTTTGCTCCAAGAGAGATGTTGTGATACTCTCGGTGGATGTTGCTGTACATCAGCGGCTCCGGAAAAGGAATCCAGCTGTGCTTTAGTTTTTCGGCGATCTCCGAAAATTCCTCAACGGCGAATTTTCGTGTTACGATCCAAAACGGCAGCGGTTTCTTTTCCGGAATGTTGTTTACTCTAACTTTCATGAATCTTTACTCCTTTTCTCGCTATCACTCATCTTAAATGGAACGTTCCCATGGCTTTCGGTTGCGGTTTGCTTCCTGCATACGGTCTGCAATTTCCTGGGCATGCTGTTCTTGCAGCGAACTTGCATAAAACGCAATTGCTTTACCGATAAAGTCGGTAAAGTCTTTGTCTTTCCATTCCTCTGGCTTCAGATACGCTGGTATCTGTTCCAGAAGATCTTCTTTTCGGGGAATATACCGAATATGTTCGATCTGATTTGGCTTATCCACTTCCATGATGTCTACGACGGCATCCATATCCAATGTTCCTGCCTTGGACAGCTTTCGCATAGCGACCGCCTGTGCTTTGTTTGGATAATGTTCAAATGCGGTGAGTTCCATCTCGTCCCAGACATCTCGCTGTTCTTTTGTGGTGAGATAGGAGAGTTCTACACCAGTCATCATGCCGATTTTATTGTCATCAATGAGAGTTTGCAATTCTGGAATCAGATAAGACAGGCGAATATAGTTCTGAACTTGTCGCCCTTTCATGCCATTTTTATCGCCAATAACATCTCTGGATTTAACAACTACACCAGTATTGCATTTTGCACTGATACGATCTCTCGCTTCCATTTCCATACGAAAAGCATTTCCTCTTTCGCACGGAAGAATATTTTCTCTGGTCAACAGATTGCTTTCTGTCATAGCAACGATAGCTTCATCCATGGTCATGTTATGGATTCTGACTTCCAGACGATGATCTTCCGGAAAAATCTGTCGTGCAACATGGGTTCTGCGGTGTCCGGCGACGATATAGAATGTATCCTCGCCACGCTCATTCTTCTCTCCGGTGCGGATCACCTCAATTGGTGTCCGGATTCCGGAATTCATAATGGATTCTTTCAGCTTGCTCATATCCTCATCGTCCCGGATGTAAAACGGGTGATTCGGAAATGTTACCAGCTGCCGGGGATAGATCATCAGCCGCTCTGGCATAGCAGCTTCGTCACGCTGCTCCTGAGTGGTGATGATCTGGGCGTATTTTGCTTCTTGTATTTTGCTGTCCTGCATGATTTCCCCTAATGCAGACCGCATATTTTCTTGCGATACGGGCATATGTTCTTATTCTCCTTTCGTGTATTCCGGAAAGCGAAGCTTGATCGCTTCCCAGAAAAATGGTGCATATTCACAACTGAAAATGGCATCCACAGAACTGTAGATGCCATCTTCAAAACTATTCCAAAGATTAAATGCCAACCGAGTTGTCTTTCTGGAAGTATCAGTTTGCCACGAAAGTGACAATGCATTTTCTCCGAGAATCGCATCAGATTCCAGATCAAACAGGTCGGCAAAATGCTGATAACACACATCGTCCAGTGTGAACAGATATGCAATTGCAGTGTGATAGCAATCTGATGAACACATTTGCTGCAATATCTTCCGGCATCGGTCGAAATGCTGTGAATTTCGGAAAATAGTATTCATACTTTCTTTTCCCCCATATTCACGATTTCCTGTACCAGTGTTTCAAATGCCTGGCTGCCCTTGCCGTTCTTGTCCTCTTTGAAAATTGACACGCCATTCAGAGATGCATCCTGAAAACGGACTGCCTTGGGAATTTCCGTATGCAACACGCCAAAATCGCTGTACTGCTCCCGAAGCATCTCGATCAGTGCTTTGCTGGTTACCACACGGCTTTCTACCATGGTGAACAGGATGCCGTCCAGTGTCAGAGCCGGATTCAGTCCCCGACGTACCTGAGAAATGGTGTGCAGCAGCTGTGTCAGACCTTTGGTAGACAAAAACTGTGCCTGAGTAGGAATCAGCACCTCTGTCGCTGCGGTCAGGGCATTCTGCACCAGAATTCCCAGCGTAGGCAGACAGTCGATCAGAATGTAATCATAACCATCCTTCACAAATTCGATGTACCGCTTCAGATGAGATTCCCGGCACATACTGCTCATAAGAGCCATTTCTGTACCGGACAGCATAATGTCGCAAGGCAGCAGATCCACGCCTTCCTGGCTGTGCAGAATCCCATACGATGGAGTTTTCGGCAGCTTGTCATCCAGCAGCATTCCATAGATGCTGGAAAGGGTTACTTCCAGACCATCGGAGTTCTTCCAGCCCAGTGCAGCCGTCAGACTGCCCTGAGGATCGCTGTCGATCAGCAGGACACGTTTGCCGGTGTTGGCAAGTCCGATGCCAAGGTTCAGAGCGGTCGTGGTCTTTCCAACGCCGCCTTTCTGGTTTGTCAGTGCGATTACTCTACAGTTGCTCATAGTAGGTTCTCCTTTTTAATTGTTTTTCCCCGAAGGGTAGTGGGCTGGATACGCTCCAGCGGGCGTTTGGGGGTATATATGTTTGTAAGGGGATGTCTTAGAAATCAGCTCTTTCGTCATCGCTTTCCCACTTGCTGATGATGCAATCTGCCTGTTCATGATAGTTATCTTCCAGTTCATCCAGGCAATCCACATATGCTTCATGCAGCTTTCCCATCAAGTTTTCATCTGATTTGATAAATGTTGCAACTTCGTGGTACTCCATATCTTCCACATCAGCATCAAAATATTTAGCAGTTTTTTTGATTAGTTCTTCTTCTTGGATTCCTACTGCATCAGCCAGATCACCCAAATTGTCAAAGAAGTCAAAATCAGTTTCGTAATGTTCATAGTCTGCATAGATGGTGCAGTGGTCATCGTTGAGCCACGATCTGCCGCCTACATTGATAAAGGTGTCCAATTCAGCAGTCTGTTTTTCTTCATCGTAGTACAGATACACATCGGTCTGATACGCATTCAGCTGCATATCAAATTTCTTGAGCATCTCAGCCAGTTCCTCTACGATTGCTTCCCGATTTTTCAGCGTTCTCATTTGTTTGCCCTCCTGTTTGTACTTTCAATCATCGTTTTTCCCTCAGCGAATAAAAAAGCCATCTGAAAATTGAAACTGTCCGTTTCATCTTTTTCAGATGGCATTTTTTGTATTGAATTCACATTTCAGAAAAGGTGGCAACCGTTGCCACCAATTACAGAATGCAAAATCCATCCGCTTTGCAGCAGATACATCGGAATGTATCCACTGCAAAACAGATGGACTGTTTTGCGATATTTGCAGTGTTATGAGATTTTTCAAAATGCTGTACGCATTTGATTCTTCCCGAAACTGCGTTGTTTTCGCCTACCCCAACATTTGCAAAAGAGCCAATTTGCGGCGCATCCGGTGGGAATCTGCCGTCTGATCGTTCCCACCGGCGGCGGAAAAACCCTGTCATCTCTGCGATTTGCCATTCGCTATGCAATGCGTCCGGAAAACGGCATCGAGAAAATCGTGTACACAGCGCCGTTTATGTCCATTCTCGAACAGAACAGCCAGGATTTCCGGGAAATTTCCGGGGCGGAGAATTTTCTGGAGCATCACTCCAACGTGGTCTTTGATGACAGCGAGGAAGGGGAAGAGGAACTGCGCAAGTATGAGCTGCGCACGGAAAAATGGGATGTGCCGGTTCTTGCCACGACGCAGGTGCAGTTTTTGCAGGCACTGTTTGACGGCAAGAACACTTCGGTGCGCCGGATGCACCGGCTTTGCCGTGCGGTGCTGCTCATCGACGAGGTGCAGTCCGTTCCGCTGAAATGTACCTATCTGTTCAACCTGGCGATGAACTTTCTGTCCCGTATCTGCGGCTGTGCAGTGGTGCTTTGTTCGGCGACACAACCACTGCTGGAAAAGCAGAAATATCCCATTTTGCTGGATGCACAGGAGAGCATGACCGGAGACTATCATGAGGACTTTTCTGTATTTCAGCGGACGAAACTGGAATATCTCACGGACAGCTATGACAATGCACAGGCGGCGGATTTCTGCTGGGAACAGTTCAAGGTGCATCGCAGTGTTCTCATGGTTGTCAATACCCGGAAAACCGCAGCTGACCTGTACCGCCGTCTCAAAGAACGGGTGGAGGACGGAGAAGAGAATGTCCATCTGATTCACCTCAGCACCAATATGTGTCCGGCACACCGGGAGAACGCCATCCGGGAAATGCGGAAGTATTTGCAGGACGGGGAAAGCGTCATCTGTGTGACTACCCAGCTGATTGAGGCAGGGGTGGACATTTCCTTTGGCTGCGTGGTGCGTTCTAAGGCTGGATTATCCAATGCGGCGCAGGCGGCAGGACGGTGCAACCGGCACGGGGAAATGAGAAAGATCTGTCCGGTGTATCTGATGAAACTGACAGAGGAAAACATTGACCGGCTGAAGGAAATCGTCTCTGCGCAGAATGTGACCAGCGCTGTCTGGGATTCTCTCTGTATGCAGCAGAAAGAGAAGGAGACTGATCTGCTGTCCGTGGAGACCCTGTCCCAGTATTTCCAGAAACTCTACCAGGAGAATCAAAAGGAACTGTCCTTTCCGCAGTCCGAAAACGACCAGGATCTGCTGAAACTGCTTTCCACCGACAGCAAACGGGCAGAACTGGGAAAAGGAAACCGCTCCAAATATGACAAGTTTTCCCTACAGGCGTTTGCCACAGCTGGAAAAGCGTTTCATGTAATTGAGGATGCCGGAGAAAGCGTGATTGTGCCGTATGATGAAGATGCCGGGCAGATGATCCGGGATCTGAACGGCGACCTGGAATTCGGACAGATGCAGAAACTGCTGCGGTCGGTGCAAAAGTATACGGTTTCAGTTTACGCCGGGGACAAACGGAAACTGGCAGAGGCAGGCGCACTCTGTCCGCTGCATTGCGGAGCGCTGGCACTGGAAGAGAACTTCTATGACAAGACAGCGCTGGGACTGCTGACAGAGGGACAGGAACGTCCGTTTTTGGATTTATGATGTACAGAAAATATTGGAATTTTTGTCGAATATTGTCGAATCGACTATAAATCCATCTAAAATTGTTGACGATTGTGTAAAGATGTGATATAATTGAATTGTAATTCCGGAAAAAATACCCTGGTGTGCTTTTCCGGAACAAATTGCGGAAAGGAGGCTGCAGTATGAGTCAGACGATTCATAGAAATACCATTGAGTTTGAAGTGTGCGGAGACTACGCACTGTTTTCCGATGTGCTGACGAGACCGTCCGGCGAGAAGTGTACCTATGATATCCCGACCTATGAGGCAATCAAAGGGATCGTACACAGCATTTACTTTAAGCCGACCATTTTGTGGAAGGTGGATGCGGTTCGCATTATGAATCCCATCCGAACGGAGCGGAAAGGAATGCGTCCCTTAAAGATGAACGGTGAAAACGACCTGGCGTATTACACATATCTGCGCAATGTCTGTTACCAGGTGCGTGCGCACTTTGAGTGGAACGAAAACCATCCGGAACTGGCGTGCGACCGCAATGAGAACAAGCATCACAACATTGCAAAGCGCATGGTTGCCCGTGGCGGCAGACGGGATATTTTTCTCGGCACAAGAGAATGCCAGGGCTATGTGAAACCCTGCGTGTTCGGCGAGGGAGAAGGATACTATGACAACAGCGGCGAAATGCCGTACAGTCTGATGTACCACGGCATTACGTATGCAGACGAGGCAGAGCTGCCGGAGGACAAGGGAAAAATGACGGTTCGCTTTTGGAAACCGGTGATCCAGGACGGGGTGATCCAGTTCCTGCCTCCGGCAGAATGTACCATCAAGCGGCATATCAAGAAAATGTCTGTGAAGAAGTTTGGAAAGGAACAGGGCAACTTTAGCGGACTGGAAGAATTCACGGGAGGTGAAACAGATGAGCTGGACGAATGAACTGTACCAGGTGTATGAGAACTTTCACGACCAGACGGAATTTCCGGTTTCCATGGTGCCGATCTACCATTCGTCCACCAAGGTGCAGATCGAGATCTCCATTCGTGAGGACGGCGAGTTTTCTTCTGCCAGACGGCTGACAAAAGAGGAAGAGCTGACGGTTCTCCCGGTTACGGAGGATTCCGGTGCGAGAAGCAGCGGCATTGCGCCCATGCCCTTTACGGAAAAGCTAATCTATCTGGCTGCGGATTATGCCAAATATGTGGATGCAAAGCGTGCGGAAGAGTGCCACAAGGCGTATATGGAACAGCTGAAAGACTGGGATGAGAGCGACTGCACCCACCCGGCAGTTCACGCCCTTTTGCTGTACTTGCAGAAAGGCAGCGTCATGCAGGATCTGATCCACGCTGTGGGCAGCGATGGGAAAAGTGTGCTGAAATGGGATGAGTCCTCCGGAGAACTGGGAAAGGACAGCATCAACGGCGTGGACCAGGGGAAAGCCTTTGTGCGGTTTCGCATCCATTATACGGATATGCTGCGCAACAGTGAGACCTGGAACGACACAGAATTGCAGGATGCCTTTATCCGGCTGCGCCGGGAACAGATGCAGGATATGCCGAAACGGCTGTGCTATGCCACCGGCGAAGATGCGATCATTACCTATAAGCATCCCTCGAAGATCGTGCTTTCCTCGGCAAATGCCCGGCTGATCTCTGCCAACGATGACAGCGGCTTTACCTATCGTGGACGGTTCAGCGATAAGGAAGAGGCATTCGCCATAGGCTATGAGTATTCGCAGAAGGTCCACAATGCGCTGAAATGGCTGATTGCTTTGCAGCCCAAAAATCCATTTTGCGACCTTTCTCTGGTGATCTGGTCCAGCACCATGCAGGAGCTGCCGTCCATTTACAAGAACGCATTGCAGCTGGCGGACAAGCAGGACGAAGATGAGGACGAGGACGAAGAAGAGCCGCCCACCATCGGTACGGCATATGCCGATATGGTTCACCAGATGATCTACGGATATCGGGACAAAATGGAGATTCCGGATAAGGTCATGGTGCTGGGTTTGGAGGCATCGACGGAGGGACGTGTTTCGATACCGATGTATGCAGAACTGAAAGGTTCGCAGTTCCTGGAAAATCTGGAATACTGGCATCTTTCCACAGGGTGGAAAAGCTATTATTCCAAGGCGAAGGGTTATCTGGTGAACTCGGTTTCGCCGTATGATGTCATTCTGTGCGCACACGGGGTGGAGCAGAACGGAAAGCTCACCTGTAAATCGAAACTGTTTGGCAGCGAGATGCTGCAGCTGCTGCCGTGTATCATCTACGGCAAGCACATTCCATCAGAACTGGTGCAGAATCTGACACAGCGTGCATCAGCACCGCTTGCCTTTGATCCAAAATTCTATAATCACAATCGGGTGCTGAAAACAGCCTGTGCATTGATACGGAAACAGGAACTGGAAAACCATCCGGAACGATTGAAAGGAGCGAACGACGTGGATAAGTTGTTAGACCTCGACAAAACGAGTACAGACAGAAGCTATCTGTTCGGACGGCTGCTGGCAGTTGCGGACAAGCTGGAACGGGATACATTTGATATGGGAGAAGATCGGGTGACCAATGCCAAGCGGCTTTGGAATATGTTCTCCGTTCGTCCCTACTATACCTGGGGAATCCTTCGGGGACGGCTGATCCCCTATATCAACAAGCTGGGAAAAAAGGCAGACCGCTATCAGATCGAGATGCAGGAGATCAGCAGCATGATGTCTCCCGAAGTGTTCTCCAGCACGGCACGCCTGTCTTCCCTGTATCTGCTGGGATACGATCACGAGATGAAGTATCTGTTTACCAAGAAGGAAAAACTTTCAAACGATGAAACCGCCAAAAACGGAAACGAGGAGGAATAACTCATGAGCGTACTGGAACACAAAATTGACTTTGCAGTGCTGGTCACTGCCGCAAACGCAAACCCCAACGGCGATCCGCTGAACGGAAACCGTCCCAGAGAAAATTATGACAGCTGCGGTGAAATTTCGGATGTGTGCATCAAGCGGAAGATCCGGAACAGACTGCAGGACATGGGTGAGAATGTGTATGTGCAGTCGAAAGACCATGCCCGTACCGATGACTTTACCAATCTGAGCGACCGTGCCACGAAAAATGAACATCTTAGCCAGCTTGTCAAGGGCAAGGATACCGACCAGGATGCCTTTGCAAAAGCTGCCTGCGAGGAGTGGATCGATGTGCGCAGCTTTGGACAGGTTTTTGCAATCAAAGGCGGTATCTCTGTTGGCGTGCGTGGACCGGTTTCGATTCACCAGGCAGTCAGCGTTTCTCCGGTGAATATTGTAAGCCTGCAGATCACCAAGTGTGTCAACGGCGAAAGCGGCAAAAATGCCAAGTCCTCGGATACCATGGGCATGAAGCATATGGTGGAGTTCGGACTTTATGTAATCAAGGGCAGCATCAACTGTCAGCTGGCAGAGAAAACCGGCTTTACCGAAGAGGATGCGGAGAAAATCAAAGAGGCGCTGAAAACGCTGTTCGAGAATGACAGCTCTGCGGCACGTCCGGACGGCAGCATGGAAGTCTGCCGGCTGTACTGGTGGGAACATGACTGCAAAACGCCGAAGTACACTTCTGCCAAGGTACACCGTTCGCTGAAAATCAAAGCAAAAGAAGGCGTGGAAAATCCCAAGTCTTTGGATGATTATGACATCACACTGGAAACACTGGACGGCTTGACACCGGAAGTGATCGATTTGGTATAAGCTGCAATGGAATATCGGGAAGAGGAGTATCTACAGCTTTCCGGCATCCAGCATTTTGTGTTTTGCCGGCGGCAGTGGGCGCTGGCGTATCTGGAACAGCAATGGGTGGAAAATGAACGCACCGCAGACGGCAGGATCATGCACCGTAATGTACATGACAGCTCGTTTCGGGAAAAGCGTGGCGATCTGCTGATCGTCAGAGGAATGAAAGTATCATCTGCCCGTCTGGGGCTGAGCGGAGAGTGCGATGCGGTAGAATTCCGGCGCTCTCCGAAAGGCGTTCCCATTTTCGGACAAGAGGGTACTTATACAGTAACACCTGTGGAGTACAAACGTGGCAAACCCAAGGAAGACGAATGCGATATTGCACAGCTCACAGCACAGGCAATGTGCCTGGAAGAGATGTTGTGCTGCGACATACCGGTCGGATTTCTGTATTATGGGGAAACACGGCATCGTACCAGGGTGGAGTTTACGCCGGAACTGCGGAAACGAGTGGCAGATACTGCCGAAGAGATGCACCAGCTTTGCCGGAAAAGGCATACGCCAAAGGGAAAGCGGACGAAAGCCTGCAATGCCTGTTCTTTGAAGGATATCTGTCTGCCGGTGCTTTGCGGAAAGAAAACCGCAGGCGGTTATTTGCAGAAAATGCTGGGAACAATGGAGTAAAAATGCCATGAAGAAGTTGCTAAACACCATTTATGTGACAAATCCGGACAGTTATCTCTCACTGGATGGGGATAATCTGGTTGTCATGCGGGAGGAAAAGAAAGTACGGATGCCGCTGCACAATGTCGAGCGCATCATGACCTTTGGCTATACCGGTGCAAGCCCGGCGCTGATGGGCAAATGCGCAAAGGATGGAAGAGAGCTGGTCTTTATGACAAGCTCCGGAAAATTCCTGGCACGGGTCGAGGGCGCTGTCAGCGGCAATGTTTTACTGCGGCGGCAGCAGTATCGGGTGGCAGATGATGCAGACGCCAGCCTTTCGATCGCACGGAATATGATTGTCGGAAAGCTGTTCAACAGCCGCTGGGTGCTGGAACGCATGATACGGGACCATGCACCGAGGATTGATGCAGAAACGTTTCGGCAGAAGTCTCAGTTTTTGCAGCAGTCTATTTCCAAGGCGGCAGAGGCAGATTTAGCGGACACGCTCCGTGGCATAGAGGGCGAGGCGGCGTCGGTATACTTTTCCGTTTTTGACGACATGATTCTAAAGGAAAAGGCAGCGTTTGCATTTCACGGCAGAAACAAGCGGCCTTCGCTGGATCGGGTCAATGCAATGCTGAATTTTGCCTATTCGCTGATGACGGGAATGTGTTCTGCGGCGCTGGAGTCCGTGGGGTTGGATCCCTATGTGGGCGTACTGCACACAGACCGTCCGGGTCGACCGTCTCTTTCTTTGGATCTGGTCGAGGAATTTCGTGCGCTCTGCTGTGACCGCTTTGTTCTGACGCTCATTAACCGTGGCATGATCCATGCAGAGGATTTTGATGTTCAGGAGGACGGCGCTGTTTCGCTGACAGAGGACGGACGGCGTACATTCCTGCGTGCATGGCAAAAGCGCAAGGATGATATGATTCAGCATCCGTTTCTGGAAGAAAAAGTGGAATGGGGCTTGCTGCCCTATGTGCAGGCACTTTTGCTTGCACGCTATCTCCGGGGCGATTTGGATGCGTATCCGCCGTTTTTGTGGAAGTGAGAGCGTATGCTGGTAGTTGTAGCGTATGATGTAAATACAGAGACCAAAGAGGGCAGAAAGCGCCTGCGCCACGTGGCGAAGATCTGTACCAACGTGGGCATTCGGGTGCAGAATTCTGTCTTTGAGTGTCATGTTGATGCGGCAGAATGCAAGGTACTCAAGCATCGGCTGGAACAGGCGATTGATACAGAAAGGGACAGCCTGCGGTTTTATTACCTGGGAAATCGTTATCAGTCGAAGGTGGAACATATCGGTGCAAAGGAAACCATAGACATGGAAGAGCCGCTGATTCTGTGAGAGAAATTTAAGGGAAAAGTGTCGGTGCGAATCATAGGCGCACAGAAAGATGCTGAAGGTTTCGCACCAAATTTTTCTCCCTTTTTTCGAAAAAAACCATTTTTTCGGGTGCAGAATGTAGTCTTTTGCATCCTTTTTTGCAGGATTGTACAAGGATAGGCGAAATGAAAAACGCTTTCCTGTGCAGTTTTGCTGTCTCCCTCCATGCGGAGGGAGTGGATTGAAATATATTGACAAAGTCTTCATTTCGTGCTATAATAGTCTCCCTCCATGCGGAGGGAGTGGATTGAAATCCTGTCTCCGCCGCCACGTCAACAGCTTGGAACACCGTCTCCCTCCATGCGGAGGGAGTGGATTGAAATGCTTTCGCCAGCAGTTCCGACGCTCGCAAACGAGTCTCCCTCCATGCGGAGGGAGTGGATTGAAATGACGGATACAGGACAATTCCTATTCCACCAGCGTCAGTCTCCCTCCATGCGGAGGGAGTGGATTGAAATTAAGCCGTTCACCCTCAAACTATACTCTAAAAACGTCTCCCTCCATGCGGAGGGAGTGGATTGAAATAGAATTGTACTTCCCTTGAAACGGCAATTATTCCGGTCTCCCTCCATGCGGAGGGAGTGGATTGAAATGGATAACCGCAGATTTAAGGTAGTTTCTGCACGGTCTCCCTCCATGCGGAGGGAGTGGATTGAAATAATTTACTATTGACAATGTACGCAAAAAAGCGTAGTCTCCCTCCATGCGGAGGGAGTGGATTGAAATATAAGTCGTTCTCGCTCACTACTCAACGGATACCCAGTCTCCCTCCATGCGGAGGGAGTGGATTGAAATTCGCCTCGATCGTGGAATAACCGCCCTTATATAGTCTCCCTCCATGCGGAGGGAGTGGATTGAAATGTCGCCTTACGGCGTGGAAGCGGTCAGTTTAGAGCCGTCTCCCTCCATGCGGAGGGAGTGGATTGAAATAGAAAAACGGAGGAAAAGCGCCGGTCATACTGGAGTCTCCCTCCATGCGGAGGGAGTGGATTGAAATAATGAGTCTGTCCGGGGTGTGAAAGTTCCGGACAGTCTCCCTCCATGCGGAGGGAGTGGATTGAAATGTCAAGTACTGGGCTGGCGCTCAGTACACCAAAAGTCTCCCTCCATGCGGAGGGAGTGGATTGAAATACTTCCACTCCACACGGTCAAGATCGTTCCTAACGTCTCCCTCCATGCGGAGGGAGTGGATTGAAATTTCCCGGTACGTAGCGGAATGCAGCATACCAGAAGTCTCCCTCCATGCGGAGGGAGTGGATTGAAATTTCAAAAACTCGCTGATTTTTACGGGGTAACAACGTCTCCCTCCATGCGGAGGGAGTGGATTGAAATGAAAGATATTCTCCTTGGTCTCGATCCAAAGGCGTCTCCCTCCATGCGGAGGGAGTGGATTGAAATACTACTGTGCTCAGATCATCACGGTCTGGAGCAGGTCTCCCTCCATGCGGAGGGAGTGGATTGAAATGACACCGGAATTTTTTACTACTGTGCTCAGATCAGTCTCCCTCCATGCGGAGGGAGTGGATTGAAATTTCTGTCTGCGTTCCAAAATAGAACGCAATGACTGGTCTCCCTCCATGCGGAGGGAGTGGATTGAAATGTGAGCATTGCCCCTTGCGTACTTCCTGGAATAGGTCTCCCTCCATGCGGAGGGAGTGGATTGAAATAAAAATGCCGGATTGAAAATTGACGATCATTCCCGTCTCCCTCCATGCGGAGGGAGTGGATTGAAATATAGCATTACGCACCCTGTACTTCGTCAAGCCTGTCTCCCTCCATGCGGAGGGAGTGGATTGAAATAATGCTGAACTGAAGGGAACATTTATGGGTATGAGTCTCCCTCCATGCGGAGGGAGTGGATTGAAATATCATATACTGCAAGAATTATCTTGCACCAAAAAAGGTCTCCCTCCATGCGGAGGGAGTGGATTGAAATACTCAAAAAAGCTTGACATAGTCTTCAAATCGGTCTCCCTCCATGCGGAGGGAGTGGATTGAAATACAAAAACCGCCGTGCCGCAGTTAGTCGGTCACGGTCTCCCTCCATGCGGAGGGAGTGGATTGAAATTGCGAAATCCTGCCATCGATCCATCCAATTGACAGTCTCCCTCCATGCGGAGGGAGTGGATTGAAATAAAGAGAAGGCGCTGCGGACACTGCGGCATAAAAGTCTCCCTCCATGCGGAGGGAGTGGATTGAAATGTTTCAGGGACACGAACTCGATAAGGAGCACCTGTCTCCCTCCATGCGGAGGGAGTGGATTGAAATGCCCATGTACGGCTTGATTCGGATCACACCAAGCTGGTCTCCCTCCATGCGGAGGGAGTGGATTGAAATGGCGTTAACCCTAGCACTGGTAACGCCATGATCGTCTCCCTCCATGCGGAGGGAGTGGATTGAAATTCTACACGTGACTTGCTGTAGACCATGTCCCCGGAGTCTCCCTCCATGCGGAGGGAGTGGATTGAAATGATTATGTCGAATGACAGTAAAACCGGGCAGAAATGTCTCCCTCCATGCGGAGGGAGTGGATTGAAATGCGCCGACGGCGAATTGACGGTAACTGTAACATGGGTCTCCCTCCATGCGGAGGGAGTGGATTGAAATAACAATACTGTGCGTTTCTGATTATATGACGACGGCGTCTCCCTCCATGCGGAGGGAGTGGATTGAAATGATGTCCTGTGGATTGTCCAACAACCTACAGGACGTCTCCCTCCATGCGGAGGGAGTGGATTGAAATAGTTTTGAAAAAAACGCAGAATTATACGAAATGTATCGTCTCCCTCCATGCGGAGGGAGTGGATTGAAATAGATATAACTCCTCCCACAGCTGCATCTGCTGTGTCTCCCTCCATGCGGAGGGAGTGGATTGAAATGTTCCGGAAAATACGGTTTTTCTCGCAGTTCCTTGTCTCCCTCCATGCGGAGGGAGTGGATTGAAATGTTCCCTCTGGAATCTCGACACTGGTCAAGCAAGGTCTCCCTCCATGCGGAGGGAGTGGATTGAAATGGTTGGGCGATTTGGATGTCATGATCTGACCGGTGTCTCCCTCCATGCGGAGGGAGTGGATTGAAATGTTCAGATAGGTGGTGCCGTGCAGCTGTGCCACCGGTCTCCCTCCATGCGGAGGGAGTGGATTGAAATGTCCTGAGTAAGACGTTAAACTGCTTGATATGCGTCTCCCTCCATGCGGAGGGAGTGGATTGAAATTGAGCGCTCGGTCTATATTGACCTTGGGTATCTGTCTCCCTCCATGCGGAGGGAGTGGATTGAAATCTCCCACAGCTGCATCTGCTGTATCATGTCGCCGTCTCCCTCCATGCGGAGGGAGTGGATTGAAATGGCACATAGCCGGAAACCGATGCCGCCGGAATGAGTCTCCCTCCATGCGGAGGGAGTGGATTGAAATAAAATAAGGTCAAACGCTCCGAATCCAATGCCGGTCTCCCTCCATGCGGAGGGAGTGGATTGAAATATACCATATACCGCACCCTGTGGGACGAATCAAGTCTCCCTCCATGCGGAGGGAGTGGATTGAAATTTGTCCATGTCCTCCAGCTGGTCCCTGTCATACGTCTCCCTCCATGCGGAGGGAGTGGATTGAAATTGTGCCGACGGCGAACTTACAGTAACCGTAACATGGTCTCCCTCCATGCGGAGGGAGTGGATTGAAATGGCTGGATGGTGAGAAAATCCTGCTTGCTGAATCCGTCTCCCTCCATGCGGAGGGAGTGGATTGAAATTCATCTGTTGGCAGTGCTGTATACGTCTGTATGGTCTCCCTCCATGCGGAGGGAGTGGATTGAAATCTGTGAGAGATGCCAGCAGCTTTCTCAGATACGGTCTCCCTCCATGCGGAGGGAGTGGATTGAAATGACGAGGAGTACTTTGAGTTCTCATTATTTATGGTCTCCCTCCATGCGGAGGGAGTGGATTGAAATAGCACAATGTCAAGGGCAACATACTTACCAGCATGTCTCCCTCCATGCGGAGGGAGTGGATTGAAATACACTAGCCGATGTGTAATAGCCTGCAAAATATCCGTCTCCCTCCATGCGGAGGGAGTGGATTGAAATTACCTTGTGAGGGCATAAACCCATTGCTCTATGGTCTCCCTCCATGCGGAGGGAGTGGATTGAAATCACCGGATGAAATTGTAAAACAGTGTCTAAAATAGTCTCCCTCCATGCGGAGGGAGTGGATTGAAATGGCAGATACCAATAATACGCTGGGAATTGGTGAAGGTCTCCCTCCATGCGGAGGGAGTGGATTGAAATTACACTTTGGAAATTTTGTAAAAAAAAAAATCGTGGTCTCCCTCCATGCGGAGGGAGTGGATTGAAATCACCAGAGGTGGCACAAAGCAAAGTCTCGGAAGTCTCCCTCCATGCGGAGGGAGTGGATTGAAATACCATAGATATACATTTACTGCTTGATTCTATGCGTCTCCCTCCATGCGGAGGGAGTGGATTGAAATTGCCGGGTGATGTTGTGCCCGTTGTGCCAATGGCGGTCTCCCTCCGGAGGGAGTGGATTGAAATACCACATAAACCCATAACGCCATTTTGCAGCAAGTCTCCCTCCATGCGGAGGGAGTGGATTGAAATATTTCCGGATCGACCGGGCGCAGCCGCCCAGCGAAGTCTCCCTCCATGCGGAGGGAGTGGATTGAAATGGTGCATTCATCGCATCTGTCAAGTTGTTCTGTGGTCTCCCTCCATGCGGAGGGAGTGGATTGAAATGATTTCTCCGTAGGATCTCGCATTGCTCTGAAACGGTCTCCCTCCATGCGGAGGGAGTGGATTGAAATGAAAACAACGAAAGCCGGCGGTTAAGCCGGCTCATGGTCTCCCTCCATGCGGAGGGAGTGGATTGAAATATAACCTGTGCGAATGATTTCTCAGTCTTGATAATCGTCTCCCTCCATGCGGAGGGAGTGGATTGAAATAGACGAGGAGGGAAAAAATGAATCTGAAAAAAAGTCTCCCTCCATGCGGAGGGAGTGGATTGAAATGTCCTTGATCTCGATAATATATGGCAGTGTGTAAGGTCTCCCTCCATGCGGAGGGAGTGGATTGAAATTGCCGGGTTATGCTCTGCCCGTTGTGCCAATGGGTCTCCCTCCATGCGGAGGGAGTGGATTGAAATGTGCATGGGAGGTGATAAGATGTATATACTAGATGAGTCTCCCTCCATGCGGAGGGAGTGGATTGAAATGTAGCGGACATCTGAAATATTTCCAGATGTGTATAGTCTCCCTCCATGCGGAGGGAGTGGATTGAAATACACCAATGTACAGAATACTGTTGAATTGGCAAGTCTCCCTCCATGCGGAGGGAGTGGATTGAAATTTTTCTGTTGCCCCCCACTGGGGCGCCTGGGGACGTCTCCCTCCATGCGGAGGGAGTGGATTGAAATGCCCATCGCTCTGGCACGGAACGCCATCGGTCTGGTCTCCCTCCATGCGGAGGGAGTGGATTGAAATCTGGATGAGATCACAGAAGAAGTGCTGGATTATGGTCTCCCTCCATGCGGAGGGAGTGGATTGAAATGGCATGATGTCCGTCTGGCGTGCATTCCCGCAGGTCTCCCTCCATGCGGAGGGAGTGGATTGAAATACGCCCTCACCGGGAAGATAAATTGTGGCTATTGGTCTCCCTCCATGCGGAGGGAGTGGATTGAAATATCTTGAACCCATCTTGAACCGTTTACCGAAATTGGTCTCCCTCCATGCGGAGGGAGTGGATTGAAATGCCGAAACCTACAACGGCGACGACTACGCCGGAGTCTCCCTCCATGCGGAGGGAGTGGATTGAAATGCAGGATGCGGCAATTCCACAAGTTCCGGAACGTCCGTCTCCCTCCATGCGGAGGGAGTGGATTGAAATAAGACGAGAAATTGGAAAATCAGCGTAAGATTGCTGTCTCCCTCCATGCGGAGGGAGTGGATTGAAATTGAAAGAATGCCTCGTACTGTTCTTTTGTGTAGTCGTCTCCCTCCATGCGGAGGGAGTGGATTGAAATGAAAATGGTTGATGATACGATCCGGAAATACTGGTCTCCCTCCATGCGGAGGGAGTGGATTGAAATATCTTGTCACTGTTCTTTGCTGGTCACTTGTTTGTGGTCTCCCTCCATGCGGAGGGAGTGGATTGAAATGTGAAATATAACTGTCCATCTGTACCATAATAGAGTCTCCCTCCATGCGGAGGGAGTGGATTGAAATATTTCACCTCTTTAATTCCAATCTCAACGCAAGCGTCTCCCTCCGTGCGGAGGGAGTGGATTGAAATGACGACGAATCCGCTCCAGATACTATTGCATATGTCTCCCTCCATGCGGAGGGAGTGGATTGAAATGACGGCGTACAAGAATTATTGCAGATGCCGTCGGGTCTCCCTCCATGCGGAGGGAGTGGATTGAAATACCAGGTGCTTGTGCTTTCCTGCCGTCAATTTCGTCTCCCTCCATGCGGAGGGAGTGGATTGAAATCAGGGCATCCGCCCCTTATCTGACCAGGCACGAGAGTCTCCCTCCATGCGGAGGGAGTGGATTGAAATTCGCCACAGCACGGGTATAGGCACTGTCTGCGGCTCGTCTCCCTCCATGCGGAGGGAGTGGATTGAAATACTTTGCGGCATTTTTCTGTGCTTCTACCGCAGCGTCTCCCTCCATGCGGAGGGAGTGGATTGAAATTCTATTCCGCATTGCCCAGACACCGCAGGCTATCCGTCTCCCTCCATACGGAGGGAGTGGATTGAAATGATAATTCCAAGGTGTGGTTTATGTTTGATGCGATTGTCTCCCTCCATACGGAGGGAGTGGATTGAAATACCGGATCGGAAAAAATGCTGCGGCTTGGCGGTCGGTCTCCCTCCATACGGAGGGAGTGGATTGAAATGGACTGAACGTCGAAATGCAAAAAGGTGATGTCGTCTCCCTCCATACGGAGGGAGTGGATTGAAATGTTCAGATCGACGTTTCCGGAAATGCCGTATACCGTCTCCCTCCATACGGAGGGAGTGGATTGAAATACCCAATGTACGAAATCAACTGTAGCACCTAACGTCTCCCTCCATACGGAGGGAGTGGATTGAAATTCGCCAGGTGTGGATTTGCGGTAGAGATTATACAAGTCTCCCTCCATACGGAGGGAGTGGATTGAAATCCGTTTTCGGTGTCTTGGTATCCGTGTTGGTTTCGTCTCCCTCCGTGTGGAGGGAGTGGATTGAAATATCGAAGTTATGCTTACTGAACTCGATTATGCAGTCTCCCTCCATGCGGAGGGAGTGGATTGAAATAGGAGACAAACGGCGTTCAGACCGGTGCCGGCGTGAGTCTCCCTCCATGCGGAGGGAGTGGATTGAAATGCTCCGTCACGCAGTGCCTGTTCCTGCATCTCGAGTCTCCCTCTATGCGGAGGGAGTGGATTGAAATACTGTTAACCCGGACGGCAGCGTGACACACGTCGAGTCTCCCTCCGTATGGAGGGAATAAATTGAAATTTCAAATAGTCCGCATAGATCGGATTCCGGCAACCCTGCTGCGCCACAAACTTGTCCAGCTTGGCGCTGTACTCCATCTGCTGCATCTGATTCTGTGCGGCCTCGTACTTCTTCTGCCAGTCGGCAGCGGACTGCTTGATGCCGTCAATATCCATTTCGGTGTACGACTGGATCTTGCTGTTCGCATCGTTCAGCTGCCCTGTGACAGCATCCAACTTTGCCTGCAGTGCGTTGTAGTCCTCTTCGCTGTAGGTCTTTGCCTGCGGCTCCGGCGTCTGCTCCTGCTGCTGTGTCGGCTCGTTTTTGGTTTCATCTTCCATGTTCTTTCATTCCTTTCGTGATTTGGGTATAAAAATAGCACCTGATTGCTCAGATGCTGATTTCACAAATAAGAACGCCGTACCCGCTGGCTGAATTGTTCTTGTTTTCCGCCCTCCGCCAGTTTATGCCCGTGGTCGGGGCTGTGGTTACTCTACAATGTGCCAGTCCTCTGCCAGCATATCGGTCTGACTAGCCAGCCATCCGATACAGTACCGGTTATCTGCGGTTTTCATAACAATAGAATCGGTGAAGGGATAACTTCCGTCACCGATTTCCTGCGTCAGTAATTTGCCGTCAGCAAGATACAAGTATATTCCTTTGCCGTTCCAACCGGTTCTGGCAACTTTCTTTCCGGCTTTCATTGCTTCCAATGCACCGCCGAATGTCAGTCTGTTTTCTAAATTTTCCATGTTCTTTCTCCTTTCGGGCATGAAAAAAGCACTCTTTTCAGAATGCTTAATCCAGTATTTCGTAACTTTCTATATCGTCCTCTGTAAGAGTAACAGAACTACCGTCGTCAATGTCAAAACATATTGCATCAACTTCTTCGCCGTTCTCATCTTCCCCAACGCACGGAAACGCACCATATCCGATATAGGTATTCCCGCTTTTACAGGTCAGTTTTGCTCTGTGACCTTCAATCAAATCAATTTTTCTGTTCCAAATCACATCTTTGAACGGACACATCTTATTTACCTTCTTTCTTAGCAGATTTCCTTATTGTAGGGATAACATGAGTGCCGCCTTTGCTGTACTTGATTTGCACTGTTTTGGTGTCAACATATCTCCCGATTTTCTTATCAAATGTTTTTCCAATTACTTCCGGCAATTCGATATATTCATTCATGGTCTTCCCATCGTCAGAAAGAGATAATCTCCCTGTTCCTCCGTACTTGCTTACAATTTCCTGTGGGTCAATATCTTTCCGGAGAACACTTCTCGGTGTTTGCCTCTTCTTCGGGTCTGGATTAGAAAATGATTGTACAGCTTGTTTTACTTGGTTCTTCCACTGCTTGTTATAAGTGTGTTTTATTTGCTTGTTTTTCTCGACCTTGGTTTTGACGTAGCCCTTTTGAAGCGATTTCCGAAAGACTTCCGTGTCTATTTTACCAGAATCCCAGTCAATTGTCAATCGTTTCTTTTCTGCCGCAGCGTGTACCGCTTTCTGAGCCGCACTCCGTCCAAACCCGTCCACCTGCTCCCGGAACGTATCTCTCCGCTGTCCGGTCTGGCTGCAAAACGTTTTCAGCTGCTTTTCGGCGTCTTTCAGCTTTACCACATTTGCCGCATAGTCTGCCTGCAGTACTGCTTTTGTTTCTTCGTCCGGGGCGTTTTCCACTGCTGCTTGTGCTGCCAGTGTCCGCCGCTTTAGCGCCCGTACATTCCGTTCGCCCTGCCGCTGCATCTGGCTGATCTCGTATTTTGTGTACTTCTTGCCGTTGTATGAGATGTTTTTCTCATTCAGCTTTTTGATCTGTTCCGGCGTGTAATTTGGCTTGGAGATGCCTTTGTAGTATGCGTGCCAGTCGTGGTGGCAGTTCCAGCCCTTGAATCCCTCGCCGGAGCCGTAGCCGATCTCATGCAGCGTATACACGTGCAGCCCGTCAATGGTTTCTCCGGTCAGCGTGACCAGCTGCCCCTGCCACCTTGCGTGTTCCGGTCTGGCACCGCTGTGTGCGGTCAGTTCCTGTGTGGAGGGAGTGGATTGAAATGACGATGCAAGAATGGCAGACTGGCAGGGAGATCGTCTCCCTCCGTATGGAGAGAGTGGATTGAAATGTGCACCTTTGGGGCGTGGAATCCGGCACGGGCAAGGTCTCTCTCCGTATGGAGAAAGTGGATTGAAATGTCAAAACAGACCGTGACATTAGTGTGAATCAGGTCTCCTTCCGTGTGGAGAGACTGGATTGAAACAAAGCGGTCGTAGTTTTTTCCAACGTCACCTTTCCAGTCTCTCTCTAACAGAATTCCCAAACAAGGCAGTCCATGCAATTGAAACTTAAAAATTTCCAATTACAGCAGGCTGCTGCAGTAAAAACGCCCTATGATGTGTTATAATCATCATAGGGCGTTTTTCTTAAAACTCGTCGAGTTTATTTGCGAGGGCGCAGACCGTTTTTAGAAATACTTTTACCTTTTCGGGGTCTTTTTCCTCTAGGGTAAGGGCAAGGATCTTTATCATATTATTGTTTATCTCGGTTTTTCCGAACACCAGGTCGTCCAGACTGACCCGGAGAATCTGAGAAATCTTTACAAGAGTTTCCAAGGACGGTGAGCGTGTCCCTCGCTCTAAATGCCCGATATATCCGGTGGACAGTGAGCATGATTCGCTGAGCTGTTCCTGTGTCATTCTTGACAGTTCACGGTATTTTCGGATACGGTCACCAATGGCAATATAGTCAAGTTCCTGTTCCATGACATCCCTCCTTTTTACTATTATACTGCATTTTCATTTTTGGGATAACAGACTATTTGACACTTATTATTTGTCTTTTGGAACACTTTACATTATCTTATAGACGAAATATACTTGACTAATTGTACAGAAAATGATATAATAAGACAAAACAAAGCCAATAGGAGGTCATGGGATTATGAATTATTACGGTGTGGGTGTGAAGTTTGGCGGTACGCAGGAGATGCTGCCACTCTATCTCGAAAAGGACTGCTGGTTTATGGGATTCCGAAGAGAAGAAAAGCCCAGCTTTTATGAAACGGCGCAAAAAGTTCAGCCAGGCGATGTGATGATCGCCAAGGCTTATGCGACAGCGGCACAAGCTTATTATTACGTGCGTGCAATCGGAATCGTCACAGACACAAAAAAGCCGGATACGATACCGTCGGAATATGATGATCGGGCTGGTTTTTCTGTGACCTGGATCAAATATTTTGAAAAGCCTGCTGCTCTGTCGGCAAAGAAGTTTGCTCGTGGAACTTTTCACACAAAAACGATTTTTTTGGAGAAGAATCCGGATTTGATTGCGAAAATCCAGGAAATGATGAAATACGACTATGCAGGAGAACCGGATGAAACGGAATCGTTTGAAGAAGGCATTCCGGAGGTGAGCGAAAGCACGGAGTAAAAGGCAGTTTGAAATAAAAAATCGAAGAATAAAACGGAGGATGAAAAAATGTTTTGCAGAAAATGCGGTAAGGAAATGAAACCGAATGAGAAGTTTTGCCCGTCTTGCGGCGCTAAAGTGGAAACGGAAGAGACGGTGCAGGCAGGTTCGCCGATTCAAAATGCGCCGCAGTCCGTTGCGGTTGATTCCAACGGAACAGGTGTTGTGAAGAAAAAGCCAAAACGAAAAGTGGTACTGATTGCAGCTGCTGTGATTGTTGTTGTGATTGTTCTTATTTGTGCTGTTACCGGAGGAAGTTCTTCTTCGCCATTTGGAGAATACTCTGAAGAAGATATGGTGACAACGATTGCAGTTCAAACTGTACGTGACCAAATGTCCGTGAAACATGACCAGGATGTTTATGATGTGGAAATTCTCGATACGGATGGAAAATATAATTACATTGTATCTGCAACAACAGAGAGCAAACAAGGATTTGAGACTTGGTGGGTTCTTCTTCTTAAATTTGATGTAGACAGTGGCAAATATGAGAGTTACATACACTATCATGGAGAAACGGATTATGATGGAGAAGTTGGCGGTGACAGATTTACAAAAGATAACATTCCCAAATACTATAAATCGAATGCTAAATTTGGATGGGGAAAAGAAAACCATATTGAATAAGCAGATGTAAACAAATTACTGTATTCATAGATTGCAGCTGCAACACAAAAAAGAAGTTCTCATGAGCATGAGAACTTCTTTTTTACTGTTTTATAAAAGGAAAAACAGTGCAGCAAGCCTTCCATCTTCACGAATCACACAGACATTTCAAATTATGATGATACAAAAGCTCATTGATATCCATAACCGATTTTCCATGTTCGATGCCGTAAATCAGAATGCTGTCCCGTTTGTCCTTGGGATAGAGCAGGGCGAGTTTTGCAATTCTTAATGCAGTTTGTGTTTCATCAAGATTCAGCTGCATACCGATGCACATACTTAACAGAACATCCCTGGATGGATGGCGTGGGTTGGAGAGAGACAGGAGCTGAAAGCAATAGCGTTCGGAAAGCTGGGCATCGGATGCAAGCTGTACAATTGTGATCCCTTTTTCCCGGATCAGCGCCCTCAGATATTCCTTGATATTGCAGTCTAACAGAAAATCCTTGTTTTCCTGGAGGTAGGCATCAATGCTGCCGGTTTTTTTCAGCAATTCCAGCAGCTTTTCTGTGTCTTTGGGTTTCATGTTGTATCATTCCTTGTGAAAAACTTTATAGACTTATTATAACACGCAGCAGATGATATTTCAACACTTTAATGGGAAATCTGCTTGTGTTATATCGGGGAATGTGGTATAATAAAGAAGTTAAAATATGGCGTATCCGCTGTGTAAATGAGTTACTGTATGGAGAACGATATGAAAAACAAGAGCAAAAAAATGATGCTGTTTTCACTTGTTGTAATGCTTGGCTTTTCATTTGTATCTTTGATCGTTGCCTTTTCTATTAAAAATATCCCTGAGAACATTTCCTATGTATATGTAAATAAAAAAGTGGAAGAGCGTTCCTGGCATGATAGCTATGAAAGGGTAAATGACATTATCGGCTTATTCGAATTATGTGTTGTTGTCATTTCAACTATAGTTTTTATCATCGCAAAAGTTAAAAACAATGAGAAGATAATAAGAAAACAAATGTTATTATGGTTCGTGTTTGGAATCAGCACGATCGCACTGTTATGCAGCAATATTGTTGCGACCGGTTTATCGGATGAAATGGATTATCGTCCAAAATACTATGCGTTTTCTGATAATCAGCATACACTTGTTTTGGAGGAAAGGTCGTTTTTATTGTATGGAGGCGGATATATCTTTCAGATTCAAGACGATAACAGTGCGGTTCTATTAGATTGTTTTACAACAGATGACGGCGGCAGGAACAATGGAATGTACGATATTGTTTGGCATCAGAATTATGCTGAAATAACTTATCGTACATTTACCACTGAAAATGATAAAAAAACAATCGTTGTCAATTTCAAGTGATTTCTGTTTTTGAAAGGATGGATGCAGCTATGTTGAAGTATGGGATTTATGCAAAAGCAGTAGAGCTTTTGTGCTTTCAGCCGGCACTCGAAAAGCTTTCCGCTGTATATCCTGAGATGGATATAAAAAGCTACAAGAAAAACGTAAAACACGAATACAAAAATATGCTTTTGCGAACGCCGGACATAGGAGGCAGTTCCCTGGAGATGAATCTGTATATCGCAGCATTTGTCTTTTCTCTGCACAAAGCAGAACCGGACAAGATCACGCCTGCGGTTGTGGATGCAATGGTAACAGCCGTGTTTAATTCTCCGTTTATGATAAAGGCGCACAAAAACAAAAAATGCACCTTATTTACGGATAAAGTGCAGGACAAGAAAGTAAAGGAAAGCATCGCAAGCCAAACGTCGGAATATGCACTTGACTGGAAATTTCGCTATGAAAAAGGCGTGGATGAGTTCTATAATACATACACAGAATGCGGTATCTGTAAGCTGGGCATCCGAGAGAACTGCTTTGAATTTGTTCCCTGTCTGTGCAATATGGATGAGAGAAACTACAGAAACGAAGGCGGACAGCTGCACCGTACCAAAACGCTGGCACAGGGGGATGACTGCTGCGACTTTCATGTTACAAAGATAAAATCTGAGAGTTGATTTTTGGTTTATCAGAAGTCATAGCATAAAAACAGGAAATGGGGGATGGCCTTGTATCCATGGCTAGAGTCTGTGTTAGAGGAGCAATACCGACCGGTTTGCAGGCTGAGGAAAACAGAGCGGAATGAAATCGTTCTGCTGGAGCAGAAAGAACGCCATGTGCGTATTGTGAAACGCATCTTTGCCGGCGGTTCAGACGTATACCGGAAACTGCTTACACTGAAACACAAAAATATGCCGGAAATTTTAGAGGTTACAGAATTTGGTGACCGAACACTTGTTCTGGAAGAGTATATTGACGGTGTGACACTTTGGGATTTAATGCAGGAAGAGGGATATTACACGGAAAAGGCAGTCAGAAGCCTTATGTCAGAGCTTTGCGATGTTCTCGCCATGCTCCATGCACAGAATATCGTGCATCGGGATATCAAGCCGCAAAATATTATGATCGAGAACAATACGCATACGCTGAAACTGATCGATTTCGATTCTGCCCGGCTTATAAAACCTTGTTATCCCAATGATACGGAATATCTTGGTACAGTAGGATATGCTGCGCCGGAACAGTATGGCGAGGTTCAGACAGACACCAGAGCCGATATCTATTCGATGGGAATATTGATGAACGAACTGCTGACAAAGAAAAGACCCTCGGAACTGCTCTATCCCGGAAAGCTGCAAAAGGTGATTGTGAAGTGCATTCAGGTTTCACCGGACAAGCGCTTTCAAACAGCAGAGAAATTGAAAAGGAGTCTGCACGGATGAAAAAGTGCAAATATTGTGGAAAGGAACTCCACGAAGATGCGAACTTCTGTCCCTACTGCATGAGAAAGCAGATCAATGCGGAATATGTAGTAGCCAAAAGCGTACATGGACTTCGTTTTCGATGGCTTATTCTGGCTGGGGCTGTTTTGATCGCTGCTGTTTTTGCCTGCGTCTGGATCCTGCCGAAAATTTATCAGAAACCGGATGCACAGCAGTCCGCAAAAAAAGAGGATTCTGCCATTGACTATGATGCCTATGTGGGGACGTGGTTCAGCAAAGAAATCAGCAGTGCGGATGAATTTTATGAGAGCGGCGGTTCAGCTGTGCAGATTTTCTCGATCGATGACAGGATTGCTGAGATTTCTCTGTCAACCGTACAGAGCGCTCCGGCAAATCGGGCTGCAACAACAGATAAAATATACGGGGAAGTAGACGGAAACGTCATTCAGTTTTCTTTTCAAAATGACGGATGGATGAGTTCCGGTGAGGGGACGATCACGCTGCTGAATGATACAATTTATGCAGAAGTGATATATACCTATAAAGATCCGTCTGCGCTGTGGTATCTGGATCATGCCAATATTTTTTATTTGTGTGACAAGGAAACGCCGTCGCTGTTTGGATAAATCGTTTTGGGAAACTTGGGAATGCCTGGTTTGTACAGATAAATGTCTCTCTCTGTTTGGAGGGAGTGGATTGAAATACCGTTAACGTTGACGGCAGCATGACCGTTGTTGGTCTCTCTCCATGCGGAGAGAGTGGATTGCAATGTAAAAGACAAGTTTTTATTTTATATTCTATATGGAAAGGGACAAACATGAAACAAAATTTGACAACAGGGAGTGTTCCGAAAACCGTTCTGGTATTTGCACTGCCGTATTTGCTGTCCTATTTTTTGCAGACGCTGTATGGCATGGCGGATCTGTTTATCACGGGACAGTTTTACGGCGTGGACAGCATCACCGCCGTGGCAAACGGCAGCCAGGTCATGCACATGATTACCGTGATCCTGGTGGGGCTTGCCATGGGTGCAACCGTTATCATTGGACGTGCTGTCGGCGGAAACCGGATGGATGAGGCAGGAAAAGCCGTTGGAAATACGGTGACGTTGTTTATGGTTTTGGCGGCTGCGTTGATGGCGGTTCTGTTATGCCTGGCGAGACCTATTGTCATTCTGATCGGCACGCCGGAAGAGGCTGTGGCAGAAACGGTGCAGTATCTGGTCATCTGATTTTTGGGAATCCCGTTTATCACAGCCTATAATATTATTAGCGCCATTTTCCGTGGCATGGGAGATTCCAAAAGCCCCATGTACTTTATCGCAATCGCCTGTGCGGCAAATATCGGGCTGGATTATCTGTTCCTGGGCGCATGGAAAATGGGCGCTGCCGGTGCGGCGCTGGGGACTACGCTGTCCCAGACTATTAGCGTGGTGATCTCTCTTGCCGTGATTCTCCGGAAAAATACGGGACTGTCTCTGAAACACTCCGATTTTCGCCCGGATCGTATGATGATGGGGCAGATTCTGAAGATCGGCTTTCCGGTTGCGGTACAGGATGGCTGCATTCAGATCGCCTTTCTGCTGATTACCGTGATCGCCAATCACCGTGGACTGGACGATGCGGCTGCGGTGGGAATCGTGGAAAAGATCATCAGCGCTTTGTTTATTGTGCCGTCCTCTATGCTGGCGACAGTCTCGGCGCTGTCGGCGCAGAATATCGGTGCCGGAAAGCATAAGCGTGCCTCGCAGACACTGCGGTATGCCACGATTCTGACGACCGCCTATGGAATCGTGATAACCATTCTCATGGAACTGGCAGTGCAGCCGGTCATGCAGCTGTTTACGCCGGATGCCGCTGTAGTGGCGCTGGGATGTCAGTATATGCGTGGCTATATCATTGACACCATTTTTGCTGGCATTCACTTTAGTTTCAGCGGTTATTTTGCAGCATACGGGAAGTCCTACATCGGATTTCTCCACAATATGGCGGCGATCGTGCTGCTCCGTGTGCCGGGGTCTTATCTGGCGTCCAGGATGTTCCCGGAGACGCTGTTTCCCATGGGTCTGGCTGCACCGGCAGGGTCGCTGCTGTCTGTGGTGATCTGCCTCGGCGCATTTTTCTGGATGAAACGCCGTGGAACGATAGAATGCGCATAGCACATAAAATTATACCAAAAAACAACACCGTGTAAAGCTTGGAAATTGGCTTTGCACGGTGCTTTTTAGCATCTGTCGGGCATAATTTTGCTGCTGGCAAGGCAATTGTGATTTTATACCTCGCTGGAATGATAAAACAGGATACGGTATTGCCTTGGCGTGTATCCGGTCTCATTGCGGAAACATTGGATAAAATGGCTCTGCGAGGAAAAACTGAAATAGCTTGCGATCTCAGAGTAGGGCATATCAGATGTAGTGATAAGCTGTGCCGCCGCCTGTATCTTCTGGGACATAATGTAGGAATGCAGCTGTATTCCGGTTTCCCGATAGAAAAGGGTGGAGAGATATCCCCGGTGGATGGAGACCGCCTTTGCGATTTCTGCAATTTGCAGTTTGTCATGGAGATGGGCAGAGATGTACTCAATGGCTCTCATAACGTAAATGGAGTAGGCGTTTTCCTTTTTCTGTTTCTGCATTCGCTTGGTAAAATCGACTACCATCGTGTTGTGCAGTGCGGCAACCTGGGAGACTGTTTGCAGATGATCCATCTTTTGGATGAAGATGTCGCTGAGGGTATAGGCGGTTTCCCGTTCCATGCCGTGTTCCACGCAGATGCGTGTGATGAGTGCGACAGCTACCACAAAGTGATACCTTGCGTTGCGCAGACTGTCTCCGGAAAGCTTGCCGTATTCGTCGCCGCTGTATGCCTGGTCATCTTCTTTCATAAAATAACGGGAAACGTTTTCGATATCGCCGGATGCAATGGCATTATAATATTGAAATTCCTGATTGTATTCCAGATGCTGTGTCTGTGCTTCACGCTGCTGGAACAGCATCTGATGCAGATCGTGGTCAATGCTCATTTTTATCACCTCAATTGCAATTATACAACATATCTGCGAAAAAATCAACAAATCATATATCATAAAGCGCCGAAAACAGATATAATAAAGCTATCAGATAAGAGAATCCACTTTTCCAAACATTTATCTGTGTTTGGAAAAGGCAGATTCTGAGAAACAGGTTCTGGAATACAGACAGGGAAAGGAAAAAAGAAAATGCGTACACTGAATGGCTATATGCACGGCGTAAACTTAGGCGGCTGGCTGTCTCAGACAGCGGACACCTCAAAAGCACACTATGACAATTTTATCACAGAAGAGGACATTGCCTACATTGCATCTCTGGGATTGGATCATGTTCGTGTGCCGGTGGATTACACACTGCTGGAGGAAGAGGACGGAACACCCAAAACAGAGGGGTACAGCTATCTGGACAACTGCGTGACCTGGTGCAGAACCCACGGCATCCGGATGATCCTGGATCTGCACAAGACCTATGGATATTCCTTCGATCCGCTGGACAAAACAGATAAAACCGTTTTCTTCCGGGATGCTGCACTGCAGGAACGGTTCTATACGCTCTGGAAAATTCTTGCGGCAAGATACGGCGGTGCGCCGGAACTGGTGGCATTCGAACTGCTAAACGAGATCATTGAGCCGGAGGTCGCTGAGGCGTGGAATCAGATCGCACTGCACGCTATCGCAGAGATCCGGGTATTTGCACCGGAAAGCTGGATCATCTTTGGCGGCGTGATGTACAACAATGTTCTGAGTGTGCCGATGCTGGCAGAGGTGAATGACCCGAAGGTGGCATACACATTCCACAGCTATGAGCCGCTGATCTTTACCCACCAGGGTGCGTACTGGGTGGATGGAATGCCGTCGGATTTCCGGATCGCATATCCCAACACCATTGAGAATTACCGGGAATCCAGCAAGATGCTTTCGCAGGAGCTTGCCGGTGCGATCTTTGAGGGAGATCTGCCGGAGGTCGGCCCGGCGTTCTTTGAGGCACTGTTCCAGCCGGCGCTGAAAATCGCAGAAGAGCGTGATATTCCGCTGTACTGCGGCGAATACGGCGTCATCGACCTGGCAGACAACGTGTCGAAGATCAACTGGGCGTCGGATATCTGTGCTGTGTTTGACAAGTACGGCATCGGCAGAGCGTACTGGAACTATAAAGAAAAGGATTACGGCATTGTCAACATTCCCGATCAGAATGTACAGAGAGAACTGGCAGCAAAGCTGTAATGGTCATAACCTGTGAAACCCGTCCTGCGTTTTTGTAATGCAGGGTGGGTTTTGGGTGGATGGTTATTGATTAAAGTGAATTTCAAATAAGTTGGATTCCAGGATGTCATTCACACCCATATCTTTTTGTACCATGTTAATTAGCAGATACAGTGCAGAAAGTGCATGGAGAATATTTTTTAGATTGGCTTTTTGATAATGATAAATGCCGCTTTCATCTTTTTCCGTTCGGTTGTGCTTAACGCTATTGTACGATTTCCACCAATCAGAGGATTCGTTGTCCTTGAATTTCTTAAACGGAACAAGGTCGATCTCTCCGTATGGGAATTTAGTTTGACATCTCCAGTCCTGTAATTTTGGATATTCATGGAGAATCAGATTGATCTTGTTTGTAATGCCGAAAGTGTTTTTCTTGTCCTGTTCCAGAAACCGTTTGCAGTATTCATCTGCTACAGAGTCGATTTCACTACAGATAATCAAATACATGGAGATAAATTGGTTGGAAAAAGTCGCATAATTTTTTCTGTCAATGGCAACATAATCTGACAGTTCGATCATTCGCTTTTCCAAAAGCAGATACTGCTGCCAGTATATTTTAATGATTTCTCTTCTTTCATCCGATTCCATAAAAGTGCCTCCTTTGAAACAACAGATTTTACAACATAATTATATCATATTATGTCTATATAGTCAATCTTTTTTGTTTGGATTTTAATTGACATATGCAGGGATTTCTCAAAAACGCCTTGTATTCCAAGTCCCCATGTGCTATAATACCAAAGGACACAATTACAATCATGAGAATAGACAAGAGCCTGTTTCGCATTTTTGCGGAATGAAACAGGCTCTCAGGAAAGCAGGAGAGAGAAATATGAGTGAAAAATGGGTTACGGCATGGGGCAATGCGATTTCTGTGGCAGAACGCCGCCCGGAAAATTATGCGAAAGATCTGACGCTCCGGTATCCGGCAAAAATGATGCTGGACGGCAGCGCACTGCGTATCACCCTGGACAATTTCTGCGGCAGTGAGCCGGTCACTGTAACCGCTGTATCAGCTGCCGTTTCTGACGGAGCAGACGGAATTGATACGGAAACCATCGTTCCGCTGACCTTTTCCGGAAAGACAAGCGTGACGATCCCTGCTGGAGAATGGGTGCAGAGCGATGCGGTGCGTTTTCCGGTGAAACGGGGCGAGACAATTGCCGTCAGCCTGTACTTTGCCGGATTTACAGAAATGCGTTCCGGCGTTGTGATTACTGGACCGCTGTCCGGCGGATATTTTGCCGTGGGCGACCAGACGGAAGAGGCTGTCCTGGGAATGGATACCTCTAAAAAGACCCACACGGTCTATTTCCTCAGTGACATTGATGTGCTGACAGACGAGGGAAACCGGACGCTGATCTGCTACGGCGACTCCATCACGGCGCAGGCGTGGCCGGATGAACTGATGCTGCGCACCCTGGAAAACGGGGATGGCACGACGGCAGTGATCCGGAAAGCGGCAAGCGGCACACGAATCCTCCGGCAGTATGACAATATCACTTATGATTCCTACGGCTTGAAAGGGGAGACACGTTTTCCAAGAGAGATACAGGTTTCCGGGGCATATGCTGTCCTCATCCAGCACGGCATCAACGATATCATCCACCCGGTGGGAACGGACGTCAACCGGTTCCGTCCCTGGAGCGATCTGCCTACCGCAGAGGAAATGATCGAGGGACTACGGTTTTATGTCCGTACCGCTCGTGCTGCCGGCTTGCAGGTGTACATGGGAACGCTTTTGCCCATCGAGGGATGGCGCACCTATGCGGATTTCCGGGAAAAGCTGCGCAGTGAGGTGAACCAGTGGATCCGGACAACAACAGAGATCGACGGCTGTGTGGATTTTGACCGTGCAGTCTGTGACCCGGCGCATCCCACGGCGTTTGCTGATGGATTCGACAGCGGCGACCATCTGCACCCCAGTTCGGCCGCCTATGCCAGAATGGCGCAGGAAGTGCCGGCGGCGCTGATTCAGAAGGAGCGATAACTTTTATGAAACAGAACTACCAAAAGACCATGTATGCCTGCTTTATCGGCTACATCGTCCAGGCAGTTGTTAATAATTTCGTGCCGCTTTTGTTTGTGACATTTCAAAAGAGCTATGGCATTTCACTTTCCAAAGTCACACTATTGATTACCATAAACTTCTGCGTCCAGCTGCTGGTGGATATGCTTTCTGCCGGGTTCGTGGACAAGATCGGCTATCGGGCATCGGTCATCATGGCGCATATTTTTGCGGCAGCCGGCTTGCTTGGGCTGACATTTCTCCCGGATCTTCTGCCGAACGCCTATGCCGGCATCGTGCTGTCGGTCGTAGTCTATGCCATCGGCGGCGGTCTGATCGAAGTCCTCATCAGCCCGATTCTGGAGGCGTGTCCCACAGAAAACAAGGAAAAGGCGATGAGCCTGCTGCATTCGTTTTACTGCTGGGGACATATGGGCGTGGTACTGCTGTCTACGGCGTTTTTCGCCCTGTTTGGCGTGGAAAACTGGAAGATTCTCACCTTGCTGTGGGTACTGATCCCGGTTTGCAATACGATTTTCTTTGCAACTGTTCCGTTGTATTCGCTCCACGAAGAGGGCGAAAAAGGGCTGTCTCTGGGGGCGCTGTTCCGGCGGAAGATCTTCTGGTTCTTTCTGCTGATGATGCTCTGTGCCGGCGCATCGGAGCAGGCAGTGAGCCAGTGGGCATCTACGTTTGCAGAGCAGGGGCTGGGTGTCACCAAAACCGTGGGCGACCTCGCCGGTCCGATGTCGTTCGCCCTGCTGATGGGAACGGCAAGACTGATCTACGGCAAGTTCGGCGATCGGCTGAACCTGGACCGTTTTATGAAGTACAGCTGTGTGCTGTGCATGGCGTCGTATTTGTGCATCGTCTTTGTTCCCGTGCCGTTCGTGGGACTGCTCGGCTGTGCGGTCTGCGGCTTTTCTGTGGGAATCCTCTGGCCGGGAACGTTTAGCAAAGCATCCGCTGCCATCAAAGGCGGCGGCACGGCGATGTTTGCCATGCTGGCACTGGCAGGGGATGTGGGCTGCTCCGGCGGTCCCACACTCGCCGGGCTGGTGTCCAGTGCGTTTCAGAATGACCTGCACATCGGCATCCTGGCGGCGATCGTCTTTCCGGTGCTGCTGCTGGTGAGCCTGTTCCTGTCGGACAGAGAGACGAAAAAAGCATAATGAAATAAGGCATTTTTTCAAAGCTGTAGGACGTATCAGTTCTACAGCTTTTTTGTATCTGTACGGCAAACAAAGGCACTTTCCCTGCGGACATATCTCGTTTTTATTTCCTCGAAATTGGATGATTTTTGCCATAAAATGTGGGATTGTGTATTGACAATTCCACATAAAAATGTTATAATAAAATTAAGCGTAAAATCGCAGAATAATGTGCAAAAAGCACAATGCAAAATATAAGCTCAAACAAAAAACTAGTGATTTCAGCGAATAAAACTGCTGAAATCCAAGAAAAACGCTTTTTCATCAAGATGCTTGAAAAAAAGCGGAAATGTTTATTAAAATTGTTAATTCACGAAACAGATGTGCCGTATGGCAGGGGGAATTGTAATGTATCGACAAATAAGCATATGGAAGAGAGTCATTTATGGTATATTAGCAACAGTGATGGTGCTGACTTCGTGCGACTGGGGGACGATCTTCATCGCAGCAGAGGCGTTGGGAAATCCCAGCGGTTTTCAAGTTGGGTTTGGAACAGTGCTGTCAGGCGGTGCTACACTGACGGCACAGACCAATGACGGTGTCGGCAGTTTCTACATGATTACCAAGCAGCAGCAGACATTGATGACTGTCAATATCAGACCTGATTTTCAAACAGGTTACGTCAAGGGGCAGGATCTGGAGATCACACTGCCGTATTTGTATTGGGATGAAAAAAATGTACTGGTTCAAGTGAACTCGTTTGACAAGATTCCCAGTCCGCAAAAAGAAAACGGAGAATATATCGGCATAGAGGCAAAGCTGAATAATATGAGTATATTTGGTAATTCAGCTGATATCTATAATGAGAATGGTGATAGAATTGACAGCAGTCAATATGCTCGTGGAAAAATAGAACTGAAAAATGTTTATGAATCACTTTCCCAGGATTGCACGCCGCAATTCGATATCCGGTTTTATACAGCAAGTGACAAAGTAACGATACCGGAAAATACAGCCGCAACGCTGAACGTAAAGTTTTCATATGACAAGTATTATGACAACAGCGGCAATGAATTAAGCGGCAGCTGGTCTACAGATGATCTGGATTCTGAGCAGGAAAAACAGGCACGTACAGTTACTTTTGTCAATTCTAACCTGGAGTGGAGTACAAGCATCAAAAGCGTTCCGATAGTGCAGCTGGACAGTGCAAGTACTGATAAAAGTACTGCGGTCATGTGGCAGAAGTATAACTACATGGTATACGAAGTCACAGTGCAGAACGACTCTACAGAAAAAGAAAGCACCATCGACAACTATTTGATTACATTACAGGCGCAGTATAACCCGGACAAAATGCGGAGTATCCTGGATGAGGATATTCTTCGCTGGTGCGAGGATGATACGAACACGCCAAACACAAATATTTCCGCTGATTTTTATCAGCATCATGACTTTGTCGGTAAGCCCAATGAGGGCGGTGTTCTGATCTATGATGTCACCGATACACCGGACTGGAAAACGGAGTGGGATCTGGAGAATTTCACCAATATTCCCGGCGAAACCATACCGTATGGTTATTCCGGTACAGGTACGATCATTCTGCAAAGAGAAGCTACCGACAAATCCCATATGCTGTATTCCAAGGAGAAAGCGGAGGAACTGAACCAGGGTGACCCCAACGGAAAGTACTATGCTGCCCGGAAGTACATGGTTGCGATTCCGTATCCGAACAACTTTAACAGCAACACCGGATTCAAAAACACTTCTGGACTGACAACAACAATTTCGTTCGGCGGCGGCAGCAGCATTCACTGGTCGAAACAAGGTTCGGACACTACAGAGTTCACGCCCCATACCTGGGATAACTTTGCGCATCACAAATATGTCAAGGACGCAGACGGCAAAGAAGTAACAGATAAGACGGTTGGCATCGGTGCGGTGGATGAATATTACCTGGATGGGTTCAACAGCATCGGCAATATCCCGGTGTTCAATGCCGTTGCAACAGACCACGTGCCGGAAGATTTTGACCTGCAGGAAATCCAGATCAATTTGCAGAATGATGCGATACACTATCCGAACATTCAGCTGAAAGACTGGTTCAAGGTGGATGGAACAGACCTCAATCAGTTTATCCAGTTTGGCTTTACCGATGAAAACGGTGATGTGATCTATAAAACTGCCGGCGAATTGGACTTGGGTCTGAAACAGGATGCCAATGTTAGCGCAGCAGACGAAAAGATCTGGACGCTTGCCATTGGCGACGCACTGACCACACAGGCTGGTCTGACATTCTGCAATGAGGTCAAGTTTGTGTTCCGGGAGGAGATCCCACGCTATACCAACTTCAACGGTCTTATCACCATGCGTGGTGCATTTCCGCACTTGTGGACATATGACAACAAGATCGACACCTCTTATGAGATTCACTATTACCAGCCGCCGACAGCGTCGGAAGACGGCGAAGGCAAGTGGGTTTCGGAGTCGAAAGATATTGATGAAAAGAATGCAGTTATCAAAACGGAGCAGGCAAAACCGGCACTGACCGGCGTAGGCGTTTATGATGACTCCATCGGCGATCTGATACAGAAAGGCAATCCGCAGACAGTCTCTCTGAATGATGATACTGCGGCGGCTCGCTTTGTCATTTCCAACGACAGCATTTCCGAGATCAGCCCGGCAACACTGGATATCACCGGGCTGTACCCGGACGAGGATTACACTGCCGGCGGACTCGTTGCATCCAACATCCTGCTCAGCAAGAGTTTGCTGGAAAAGACAGCGATCGAGAAGATCGTGCTGCACGGAAAGGTGAACAACCGGGGTACGCTGACAGATTTGGACATCACACTGGATAAGCTGGAAAGCTATGGCACAAATGCAAACGGAGACCTGGAAATTCCGAAGTCTGCGTGGAGCGGTAAGCTGACCTATCTCACTGGTATGACCGTGTACTTCCAGCGCATCAGCGACAATATTCCGCTGACGGATGCCAACGATGACGGGAACTGCTATGTGCAGATTCACGGCACGCCGACCACAGAAAAGGATATCACACCTCACGGCGTGCTGAAAACCGATTATAGCTTTGGCGAACACGACCAGACTGCCCTGGATCAGACGGTGGAAGATACCGTCACACTGAACGTGTCCAAGGTGCTGCCGGAACTGAAAGCGAGCGTTCATGCGATTCGCAAGGACGGCACAGAAGCGTACAAGGAACAGTCTGTCAGCTATGACAAAAACGGAAACGCTCATCCCGTTTATCCGACACTGGCTGTGCCGAACCGGAGCAAAACGGAACAGACCTGGTATCAGTTCCTGCTGACCAACAACTCCCGTTCTACCAGCTCTCATGCGCTGCTGCAAGTCAATATGGACAGCGTCGGCAATGAGCCTATCGACTGTCTCCAGGATGTGGAGGGCTTTGATACCCGGAAGATCGTTCTGGACGGCATCGGTACAGGACGGGCGGCAGAGATCGATAGAATTGAACTTTTTGATTGGAATAATACGACATATACCGCAGACAACGAGGCAAATATTGTGCCTAGTCTGACGGTCAATTCTGATGCCCTAACGGTAGATGCGGACGGCAATGTCACATATACCGTTCCGGATACCATTCAGCGCCTGCGGAGTGTGCGCATCATCTTCTCCCGCATCTACGGAAATGCAGATCTGGACAATCTCAAGGAGATGAATCTGAAACTGTATGGTTCTACGGACTGGACAGGGGATTTGAAAGCATCGGCGCACTTCGAAGTCATTGGCAGCATCAACGAGGCATCCAAGACTTCCTCTGAGGCAACCATGCAGGTGGCAAAAACCAACCTCCAAATCACACCCTCTGCCAATCGTCCGGAGACACAGGAAAGCGATAATAAGAGTCTGACTGTGCCGAATAAGGCAAACGATCTGTACTACGGTTTCCTGCTGGAGAATGGGGCAACTTCGGGCTGCTACTCCAAGGCAGGGAAGTCGCTGGTTTCCGTTGACCTCCAGAGCGTAGGCGTGAAAACAGAAAAGGACAGCGCCAAGATCGTAAAGGGCTACCTGTCGGACAAGGTGACGATCTCTTCCAACTATGCCAAGAGCGGCGTGATCGAAAACGTCAAGCTGACCGCATTCCTGCCGGATGGCATTGCTGGTCCTAAACAGGTGAAAACCTTTACCCTGGAAGAACTGGAAAAGAACAAGAATGCGGCAGGGGAACTGGAAATGGACCTGTCCGATTGGAAAGCACGGGACGTATACCTTGCGAATATCGAAATCGCTTATGCTGATCTGGAGCGTGACCTCTCTGCGGAGCAGGGCAATGCACCGGAGCTGCGCATCTACGGTACAAGCGACTGGTTCGATGATCTGACGGCGAAAATGACAGTGACACCGCAGCATGAGCTGATGCAGAATCAGGCAAAGTCTGCGTCTGTGACATTCCACGTAGACCGCCCGGGACTCAGCGTCAACACACACATTTATTACAACGATCAGAAAGAATCTATACGTGCGGCATCGGGCAATACGGATGGAAATGAAACCATTTTCGGCGTTCCCTATGACCGTGATTTCATGCTGCGTGCAGAGTTTGCCAATGAGACCATTTCGGTTCTGGATGACACCCAGATCATTGCGAAGATCCCATATGAAAAGCAGGGAGAAGAAGAAACCGGTTTCCATACGACAGAACTGCGTATTTACCAGGATCTGATCGACCAGTTCGGTGCATTTGACAATATCATTCTGACTGGTAAGGATGCGGATAACCTGGAGAAAACCGTAACTCTGCTGCCGAAAACCGACGAGAACGGAAAGCTCACCGGTTTCTATACAAAGGATGCGCCGGATACTGTTTATACTTATACAGACGGTGCGCTGACATTCACCCGAGACACAGACACACGGCTGTTCCCGGCGTTCGGTATCAAGAATCTGACACAGGTGGAACTGAACGGCAGATTGGTAAAACTGGTGGACAAGACCGCATCGGAAAAGCGGTATATCGAATTTGACGGTTATGACGATTCCCTGTTCGGAAAGACCGATACACTGGAAGTGGAGACACACAACTATCTGGACGGTTTCCGGGAATCCAAGGGCTATGTCACAGAACCATACGATAAGGACAAGTATATCGTCACGAAGAAAGACACCACAGCGATCTATGTTTCCAAGATGTATTTCGACACCACCGTAATGGCATTTTATAAAGATGCCGATGCCGGAGACAAGAAGTACACGGCGGCAGCCAGCGCAGTGGAGCATTTGCGGAAGAAGTATGCCCAGCCCACAGAAAATATGACGACTTGCTCCTGGAGAAGCGATAAGCATATACACGGCGCAGACGGTTATCTGTTCTCTGAAAAAGAGAAGTGGGGAGATAGTGCGGATAACTCCGAGTTGGAGATCGGCTATAAATCCATCGGTTCTTTCGCTGTGGACTTCCGCCAGTATCTGAACACAGGGAACAACCTGCCTAAGGCAAAGCCGACCCTTGCCGGACAGGAACACCAGTCGTATGACTATGTGCGCAATGCGTCTCTGAATACGGCGGCAACTGTGGATATTACATTGGATCTGCCGTCGAATACTTTCGATGCGTACTATCTGAAAATTGATCCTCGTGCCAAGGACTATATCAAATCCGTTACGGCAATCTATGCAGACGGTACCAAGCGTACTCGTTCTGGACAGAAAATTCTCTATGAAGCCAACGAGAGCAATACAAACGGAAACTTTGCACGGCTGAATCTGCTGGGCAGTGATGCGGATATGTTCTCTGAGGACGATTCCAACTATTATAAAAAGCCGGAGAGCTATGACGGAAGAGAACCGGAAAATCCGGTAAAACAGGTAGTTGTGACCATCGACATCAACCGCTACCAGACTGTCAATAATGACGGCAAAACGGCAAAGTCGCCGGACTACGGCACATGGTATGACCAGACAGATTCTTCTACACAGGGAATGTTCGAGGTTACCGGACGTTTCTACCGTATGGACGAGGCAGTTGCCAAAGCACACGCAGATGTGACCGTGGGCAACACCACTGACGACAGAAGTAAGGTGCGGACAGATTCGGGTGTGGACAAGGAAAAGTCGGAATGGTCTTTCACAGATCGGTATTATACCTGGACACCGAATCATAGCTATAGTCATGGTCATTACTGGACTTATGAGATATTCGACTATACTGCAAAGCATTTGCAGTCCAGCACACGTGTGCATATTGTCAATGACCAGGACAACGTACAGAAGGGTGTCGGCGAAACACCCGGAACGGCAGAAAATCGCAATGCAGAATTTGGACAGGACAATAGTTTTGCAATTCGGTTTTATCGGCAGGGCAGAACCACAAGTGTTCCCACCTCTAAAGTGAATGCAGGATATAATACATCTAGCCGTTCTGCACCGAACAATAACGAATATCATTGGACAATGAGCAGCCCGTATGTTCGTACCGATCAGTACGACTGGGTGAACAAACTTTCCTTTACGGATAAGGTTGTGCTGTCGGACAGCCTGCCGCAGATTCGTCCGGATGACGACTACGATTATAAGGGCTTTCTGACTACGGGAATCCAGATCAAGAAGGAGATCTATCAGTATTTCCGGGATAACGACAATATCGTTTTCACCATAAATGCAAAGAACACGAACAATGACGTTGTCGGGTCAGCAAAGACCATTTCTGTTCCGGTGTCTGAACTGAAACAGATGTACGGCGAAACTACGGACTGGAACATCTATTTCGAGTACACACCGAGACAGCAGGACAATACAGATAGCGGAGACGATGGAGACGGCAGTACCGAAGAAGATGCGGATGATGCGGACACCGGTGCAGACGAGCCGCAGATCGAACCGACCTATACCTTAAAAACAGACGACGGCAAGTATGTGGTAGTTCTGGGCGAAGATACCTTTGTGACGGACTACAGCATGACTATGTATGACATTCCGGGTACAGGGGATTATTCTGCGGAACTGACCGACAAGGAAAAGGCAGATTATCACAACCAGAATGCCTGGGATATTCTGGTACAGGGCAAGCCGTATGCCATCAACAAGACAGATAAGGATATGTACGGCGAAAATACTGCCAAGACCAGCGTTTCCACGGATTATGACCCGGATGAGAAAATCTACAGCCAGTCGGATAATGCCACCATCATGGGCTATCTGATCGACTTCAAGGCTGACTATGCGCTGCAAACAAAGAGCGGCACCACATCGGAAAAGCTGTACTACGATTATGACCAGACAGACAACAACACACCGAATCGTGGTCTGTTCCAGGTGAAACTGTTCAACCAGGACAAGCAGAATGCGACCGGACAGGATGCGGCGGCACGCATTAACAGCGCCGCTACTACCAACACCATGGACGGCAGCTATCGGTTGGAGCATATCTACCTGCCGGCATTCCTCCTGGATGGGGATTGGTTCGGCGTGGAGAATCTGACGCTCCGTGTGGGCAGTACGGACGTTCCGGTGAACGTGGTCAAAGGCATTGGCGTAGACGGTATGGCGGACGGTATCTATGTGGTTCACGTTGATACAACAAAGAACGTACAGGGCGAAGAAGTTTATACCATTGATGTGGAACAGATTCTGCGCCAGCTGTATCAGGCAAATTCCAGCGTTCTCGGAACTTATACCAATTCCACCAACCAGAAAACTTATGTCAAGGCATATGTCAGCAGTTTCCAGCTGGACCTCAAGGCGAAAAAGGCAGACCGAAATGACAGCAGTACTGTGCTGGGCGACGGGGAATACCTGTCCGCAGACAAAAGCAAGGACAAGAGCGCATTCCTGTATGACGGCGTTTATGTAGACCGTACACCGGACGATTTCACCAAGGATGACTGGAATTCCAACTCAACGCCGTCCTTTGGAAAATCCCCCAACGGCTATCCGGAGCAGACACCCAAGAACCAGCTTTCGGCAATATTTACATCAGTTGACCCGAATGCCAATACCTATGTTTATAAGAACACAGACGGTACGGCAAAGGGCAGCAAGAAAGAGGCGTCCTATACCGTCAAGAATCTGACCGGCACGCTGGATGCGGTAGTTACTCGCACCAGGATGTACGACCAGGATTCCAAGACCGACAACATCGATAAGGTGGACTATCTCCATCTGACGCCGTATGACTACGTAGAGTATACCATCCAGGTGGGTGCGCCGAGCAACGCACTGATTCCGCTGGAGCATACCACAGTGGACTTCTCTGTTCCCAAGGGACAGCGGATTGTTCGCTGGGATGTGGTAGATGCAAATGGAAACATCAAGACAGACGGCAACGCTGCAGAGAACATTCCGGCTGCGGACATCCACGCCACACTGTCAGACGGCGGCACGGCGATCGAGGCGGCACAGGGTGTCAAGTACGCACTGCTTGCCAAGTCGGATGCAGACCCGGAAGAAACCGCATACAAGCGGCTGGTGGCTGAACTGGGCAAGGGTGCAAAATCCGATGACCAGATCAAGCCGGGTGAAACGGTTTACCTGCGTGTGACCACACAGCTGACAGAAAACGGCGGTAGCTATGATAATGTGACTGTCGGCACGCCGGATCTCAAGATCCATGCCGCACCCAAGCACGGCTATCCGCAGTATTCTATTTATGATACGGCAAATGGTACGAATTATACGTCGAATACAGACAGGCAGAATTATCGTTGGAACAAGAGAGTAAAAGACGATGCCGGATATTCGTATTACTATCGGTATACCGAAGCTGATGCAGACAAACAGACCCAGTATTATGCACACGTGCAGAATGAACTGACCTATCAGTCTGTTGCGCCGGTAAAGCTTACCTACCAGGTAAACGATGCCGAGCAGAATTACGACGGCAAGGGTGCTGTGCTGACGGTCAGCGACCTGTACAACGAGACCGGACACTACTGCGACACCTATACCATAGACGTTTCCTTCCTGGAAAAGCGTTCCAAGAACAGCGGCGATGTGTTCTACCGAGGCTTTGAACTGACGAAACCCTACACAGTTTCAGAAGAAACAGACAAGTTTGACAGAGTGGAAATGCTCTATGCCGTTGCAGAGCCGAGTACAAACCCACGGTTTGCAGAGGATGAAAACATTGCATTCAAGACGAATGAGAACGGCGTAAAGGTGACCTGGAAGTCCTATGAATATGACCCGTCCATCACTACAGACCAGGCAGCGACAGCGAAAATGACAGACGACGATCTGCCGAATGTGATTGGCGTTCGCTGGGTGTACTATGACCTCAAGGGCTTTGACACCACAACTGCGTACAGCAGCACTTCCAAGACAAAGGTCGCTTTGCAAAATGTGACGCTGACCGGTGTCGGCAGATACCAGGATGTCACAGACGGCACAGGCGTGAAAGCGGATACCTATAAGCAGTATTTCACAGCCACCAACACCTATGAACACATCCACAGCGAAAACGAAAACGCAGTGACAGTGACCGAAAGCGGCAGCAGTGTAGCATCTACAGCAACACCTACCGAACACACGGTGAAACTGTCGGACAGCACAGTTCTGAACCCCAGCGTTTATCGGGAAAACCCCATTGCATCGTTCCACACCCAGACATTTTCTTCCGAGAGCGACGCATCGGCTGCGTATGACGAAAAGAAAACGCAAAAGACAAGCTATCGTCCGGGAGACACCATCTGGCAGAAAGTGACACTGAAAAACAACCTGGCGGCGCTGAGCAGCGGCAAACAGGCAGGCGAGGAGGGCAGACTCATTAACCCGGTCATCTATGATAAGGTGCCGGAATATTTTGCCAAGACTTTGTACGATTCGTATGGGGTCGGCGCTAGCATACCCAATTTTCATTTTCATTTGCGTTTGCTGAATGCAAACGGCAGCGAGAAAGATTTGAGCAATATTGAGCTGTATCTGGCAAACAAAACCGCACAAAATGGGTATGACTACGGCGGAAAAATGACCTATACAGACGGGTTCAAGTCAACCAATGCAACACAAAAGGCATTTAACGATCTGAACCCGGACGAGAATTCCACATATCAGATTTCCTTTACCGTGTATGAACTGCGCCTGCGTTATAAAGATGCTCCGGATGCGGACTTCGTTTTGCAGCCGGGTGAGCAGATCGAGTTCTGCTACTCGGCGACCATTCAGGAAAAAGACCTGCCCATGGTGTACACTGCGTCTACCTATGCAGACGATACCGCCGCATCCACTGTGGACGGCAGCGGACTGCACCCGGCATATTTCCCCCGCATTGGTGAGTATTATCAACAGCGTATTAATCACTATTATTCCTGGGATACGACATATGGCAAACTTTATCCCACGCTGACCGGCGGATTCTCCAGTGACGGAAATACCTGGAATAATTTCAAGCAGGTACAGAACAGCAATATCCAGATGGATATGGACTATCTGATGCACGATATTGGTTTCAGTGCGGACAAGAATACCCAGGTGGATATGTGGGAATTCCTGGATCAGACCATTACCCACATTCCGGGTTCCGGTTCTACAGATGCTACCATTGGCGGTCAGAATGACACACTGCTGGATGAGGATTCCCAGACTGCAAAGAATATGCAGACGGTGAAGTACAATGCAATCTCCACAATTGATACTGCCGACCAGCTGTCGCAGCTGCCGCAGACGGTAAAGTACATGGCAGGCGGTGCAAACCGAGATTGGTTCCGGCTGGCAATGGGCAAGCGGAACAAGGACTATGCAGACTGGGCAAATCTGGAGGCCGCAAAGAATACACCGGTGGTATGGAGCGAGACACGTCTCCACCTGCAAAAGGCATGGCTTGCCACCAGCTCGGAATTTGTGACAAGCAATATCCAGTACGAAAAGACAAACGGCGACCGCACCAATAATGTTTTGGCTGACCCGAATTATCCGTATTATGGAACATATTCCGACGGTCATGGAGTGAATTCCTATTACAATAGTGTACATGAGGTGACAGACCGCTCTGGTGCGGCTGCGCTGGAATATGATGAAGATGTCAAGGTACAGCTTCAGGCGTACAACTACGGCGACTGGGATCTGGACGGTGTGACATTCCTGTATACCTATGCCTATGGCATGAAACCGGTGATGAATGCAGACGGGACGCTGGATACATCTGAGATACTGGCGTACACCAACACCGGCGACTCGAAAGCAAATACATTCTCCCAGATCGACGGGACATATGTTACCGCAGAGATCATTCAGAAACCGGGAGACAAAAATCCGCAGTATCTTGCACCAAAGGCAATGCGGGATGCGGCGCAGAATGCAGATATTACAGACGGCGTAGACGGATATTACAACGCAGACGAGTATACCCCGTATGTGGTGAAGATCACTGTAAAACAGTCACTGAAAAAATGGTACGGCAAGGGCAGCGACTTCGGCTATATCACACGGGTGACACTTCCGGCAAGAGTATACACCGATACGGCAAGCGGCACATGGTACGATCGTGTTCTCACCCAGCCCTATGTGGCAGAGGGTAGCCAGAATCATCTGTACTATCAGATCTATGACATCGATCACTGGGACGGTTCCACCAAGACACTGACCAAGCACAACCAGCTGTACGGTATGGACTATCTCTGGAGTCCGCTGTATTTCCATTGTGATACGGCAAATGAACAGCTTGATAGTCTGAAATATCTGGCATCCTCTCCGAATATGCCGTCAGTAAACGGTTACAATATCCAGAACAAGGAAACTGTAGAGGAAAACGGCAGCTATCATTTCACCAACAACGACAGCATCGGCCGCTATTCCAGCGGCACGACCATGTTCTTTGCCGAAACTGGTACAAGAGCCGTGCAGCGAAAGCCTTTGGTGCGCAGCTGGGCAACCATCAGCGAAACCATCGGTAAGGATGAGATGTATGGCAAGACGGTAGAGCAGTACTACACCGAGACACAGGGTGAGGTCAACTGGATCAACGTCCATGTGGAGAACAACTATTACTGGGATGAGTACGGCTACAGCGGCAGTGCCGGTACTGAAGGGTACAACAACGAAAAATCGCTGCACAGCTATGGCACAGACGGCGGTCAGAAGGGTTCGCTCTCGCTGCCGGTCATCACCAACATTCTGCCCTATGGCATCGTTCCGGTTGCGGCGGATGGCTCTCGCTATACCACGGACAACGACAAAAACAACAAGCCTCTGAACTGGGAGCTGTACGACAAGGATGCTACCACTAAGCTGACAGATCAAATGGCACTCTATGATACTGAGGTCTACTATGATGATTCTACCAAGCGGTATGTGGTGCAGATTTTCGCCAAGGAAGAAAACGACACCGAAAAGGCAATGACGGCAGCTGAACTGGCAGAAAAGCAGAAAAAGGATGCCGCAATCCGCAACGGCAGTCTGTATAATTTCTGCATCAAGACCTTTACCTATGCAGAGCCGGACGATGTGATAAACGGCGTGGAAGAGGAAGACCTGCTGAAAAACTATCTGAATAACTATTCTTATGTTTCCAGCAGAGTGAACGCTTACCGGTTTATCACGGACAATGACATTCCCGAAAATCCGTATACAGTATGTTCGGCGGCAGTGATTACACCGCTGATTAACACTTATTATACCTTTGATTCTCGGAAACCAGACAAACGAAAAGATGCAGTTGCGGCAACGGCTAGCATGAAACGGTATTATCATGGAACTGTATACTATTATAAATCCGAAGATACCCTGCCCATGCGTCCGGACACAGACAACGACGGACTTTCGACCACCATTCCGGATTCCTATGTTATTTTGAAACATAAGTTTGAAAAAGACGGCAGCTATATGCTGGGCAGCATGAGCCGGTATGCCGAGAGCGATTCCATGGAAATGGACGAATACCGGAAGGACAAGCCGCTGTATGAACGCATCCGTTCTGCACTGAACCGGGATGTGACACTGCGTGACAACGGCAGCGATATGACTTTCCAGGATATCACTTCTGCAAATATCATACAGGATGCCGGCGTTGTGAACACGCTGAAGATCCGCACCCAGACACCGTCTTTGAAGGCGGAGAACATGGTGGCTGCGGAAAAGGCAGATACAGGTCTCAAGGGCTTTACCGGAGATACAGAGAATCTGGACGAAGTGAAAACTCGTCAGAAGTATCAGAACAACGGAAAAGACTTTGACTACAGCGATATCCTCTGGTACAGCGCCAAGGTTTCCAGCCAGTCCGAGACGGATTACCGCTATCGTGGAAGTATTTTCCACGCCAAGATGGTGGTGACATTCCAGCTGCCGGAAAATGTACGGTACTGGGATGAGGACGACCTAATGGACGACTACTATCTGGAATACACAGATAAGTCTGGCGCCAAGCAGACACTGACCATGGCGCAGGCAAGGGATGACGGCTGGGGCATTGAGCTGACACAGCGGTACTTTGACGAAGATGTTGCACCGGCAGAAAATACAACAGACGGACTGACACGGGCGGACTCTGCCACCAAGCGTGGCGGCGAGACGCTGGTGTTCGAGATTACTACGCCGGCAGAAAAAGGTTTCAACTGTAAGGATGACAAGACCTATGTTGCAGGTTATCACCCGGCAGGCTATTTCAACGGCACGCTGAACTTTAAGATCAAGACCCGGATCGACAACCTGGAACTGCAAAACGACACAGACAGCAGCTGGGAGGACTATTACTCCAAGGTCTATGTGACCTTCGAACAGACAGACGGCAAGTTTGCCATTACAAAGGATGGCCTGTTTGCAGAACGGGACGCAGACGGCAAGTACTACACTCGTGGCGGCTGTCTCATGCCGAAACAGGACGAAAACGGCTATGTCTATAACGACTACGGCAATATCGTCTATGAGAAGAAACAGCGGCAGGAAGTTCCGGCAAGTGATATCGTATATGATACCTATGACTTCAACTTCACCGGGCAGACCATGGAGGGAATGCAGCTGCAAAATGCAGTGCGTGTGAAGGATGAAAACAGCACAAAGGACAGTGCAATTACGGAGATCGAACCCTTTGACGGCGTTGTGCCGGGTGAGATCTATCTGATCGCATCCTCTGCAAAGATCGCTGTTATAAAGCCGGATACCACGGTGCGTGCGGATCTGAACTATGAGCGTGTGCGTGTCAACGACCCGAACTCCTCTATCACCATCGCAGAAGATCCCCATATCAAGCAGGTCTATAAAACAATTAGCTACATCGACCAGGTGTCCAATGACACTGCGTCGGTAAACGAATTTGTGGTGAACTATAATCTGGCGAACTATGCGACACTGCGTGGTACGACCAAGGTTGCTCCGGTCAATAAGCCGGATGTTCTGCCGCACGTTTCCGAGCTGGTTTATCCGAATGTGACGGAAATTTCTACCGGTAACTGGGCGATTCCGTCGGCAGATGCGCTGGCAACCGAATATGCTACATATGCAGACCAGGTGCTGGAAAATCATCTGAAAGTGTATCCGTATGTGCTGATCAGCACGTACCCTGCCAATGAAGCAGAATTCCTTGCACCGGAGACGGAGCAGGATGACGGTATCTATTCCAACGCTTATGCAAACAACGGCAAGGGAACCAGCTGGTGGGTACGCATCGGTAATGAAAATGGTTACGCACTGGATGCAAACCAGACCATTTCGCTGGAGACCGGCAAACTGTATTTTGACAGTACCAATGAGCAGCTGAAACAAGAAATCACATCCGGCAAGATCAATCTGAACAAATCCATTCGCCAGGTGCGCTGGGTCATCCGGACAGAGGGCTTCACGGAGACAATTTCCGGAACCCAGGTCGAACTGACCGACGCAGAGGCACCCCGGTATTTCCCGGTGCCGAAGGGGCTGTATATGAATGCAGACGCAGACGATGCAGAAGAGGGCAGACAGGACCGCAATGATGTGGACAAGGATCACTATGGTCTGGTATCTCTGAGCGAGAGTATCAAGGAAAACAGTCCTCATGTTGCGTTTACCACTGCGCCGAATGATACATCAATTGCAAACTCTGTACACAACAACCATTTCGCAAGCGTGATCCTGCGCAGCGATGACTTTAAGTATGCGGTTTCCGGAGAAGTCTCCAGAGTGGGCTTTTATCTGGATCCGCAGCTGCCGTGGCTGGGCATTGATATTGATGCCAAGTATTTCAGCGGCGCTGCAAAGACAGCATACAAGTGGGATTCCAATACCAGCGGTATCAGCAGCAGTACTGGCAAGATGCTGAAGTATACGATTACGTATAAGAATCTCAGCCAGGAGCTGTTGGAAACAACTACGTATAACCGAAAGGGTGCGGAATCCGATAAGCTGTCGGAACCGACGGTTTCTCTGGCACTGCCGTACCTGGAGTCTCTCTCTGCGGATAATTTCCAGTATGTGAACTATCAGGATGATTCCAATGGCAGCATTGCAGGCTATTATGTAGGCGATCACTATACCAGCACTGCGGAAAAGAACAGCGACAACCAAGTGGTAACGCCAGCAAAGAATCTGGATGATGTGACACCGCAGTGGACATGGCATATTGAAAATGAAAAGGGAGAATTTGTTTCTCTGAAAGAAGCCGGTGATGTTTCACTGGCTGATGTAGATGTAGAGACAAAAACCTATGCAGACGTAAAACAAACCGATGTTGCCATGGATGAGGAAAAGAATCCCAACCCCTACTTTGTGACAAAACCGATCTCCACCAACGTACTGAACCGGAAGATCGTCAACTTCAAGTTCTCCGGAACACTGGAGCCGGGTCAGCGCATTGTAGTAGAACTGATGGTGCCGCTGGATATCAGCAACAACAACATCGTGTCTACGGAACTGATGCAGGCAAAGGCATACGGATTCAAGAACGGTTCATTCCGGCCGTATATTCCGGACGACCAGGGCAAGACACAGAAAATGGTTGCTTACGAAGTAGACAGCCATGATGTCAACGACAACGGCAGCAGCGGTGATATGACACTGACGATCACATCACAGGCGATTGCTCTGCTTGCCATTGATAATGTCACACAAATGAAAACATCGACTTCTGATCTGGATTCCGTGAAAGCGGATGTTCCGGTTCGTGTACAGGAAGGCGGCAACTATTCGTACTCTGCCTCTATGCAGAATGCCTCGACCAGCAATGCAGAATATACAACGCTGCTGTTCTATGATGTGCTGCCTTATGAAAACGACACCAAAGCAACCGATGACACCGAGCGTAAATCCAAGTGGAACGGCTATCTGATTCCGGAGTCTGTCCAGCTGAAAAGGACCTCGTCCGGCGGTACGTCATCCTCTAAGGTTGACCCGTCAGAATATACAGTCTGGGTCGGACCGATTACCAAGAAGAACGGCAGCTATGAACTACAGGATGTTGATGCACTCCCGAAACCAGCAGACGGTTTGGATAGTACGCAGAGAAATGAATTTTATCGTAACCTGTATCAAAACATAAACAAAAAGGAGTCGTATTTTGTCAAGCTGTCGGATCTGATGAGCGACCATGAAAACGGCAAGATCTCTGATGCAGAGTATGACAAGCTGGTGCGTGGCATTCGTGCAATCTGGGCGCAGATGAATAATGCGGATACCATGCTGAGCAAGCAGAGTCGTATGGAACTCTACTATGAGATGCACGCACCGCTGAATCTGCCCAAATATGTGGGTACGCCGACAGTAGATGATGAAAACGAAAATGCGTTGTCCACCGAAACGATCAAAAAGAAAGTGGAGGGTGTAACTCAGTGGAACACCTTTGCTTCCGGTTACAGCTCTCCGACATCTGCCGACAAGAGTTACCATGTATTTGAAAACAAACAGGCTGGCGCTTATATTTCCGCACCCAGCGGAAAGGGCTATATCGGCAGCTATGTCTGGAGCGACTTCAATTATGATGGTCAGTGCAACGAGGCGGAATATGAGATGTCTGCCAACGGACGGCTGCTGCCTACCGGAAAGTGGACAACGGATATTGACTTCGACGGAAAGCCGGACGATCCGGGTATCAACGGCGTAAAGGTAGAGCTGCTGACCAAGAAGGGCTACTCTGTCAACGTCAACGGTGAGGCAGTGATTGCCGATCTGGACCCCGACAGCAACCCGAATCCGGAAAAGGTTCGTTATATTGTCATTGACGAGGAGACCGGTCAGCCAAAGACCATTGTAGAAAACAACACCAATTCCTATCAGTATACGTTTGAAGGTCCGGTTGTTTATACCACCGAAAGCGACTATTACGGCAACCAGGGCTACTTCATCCTGTCGAATCTGACACCGGGTGATTACCGGCTGCGGTACACGCTGCCGAAGGGATACGACCAGTATTCGGTTACCACACGGGAACTGGGACGGACTGGTACGGCACTGAAAGTGTACCGTGACGGAAAGGTCGTTTATACCGGCATTCGTGCAGGAGATGATAATAAGGCAGTTGCCAACGAAACTGCCAACACAAAGGCTTCGGTTGGGCAGCTTGTCGTACAGACCGCACCAATTCATGTAGATGCGGTGGAAGAAGATCCGGCAAAGCACCAGGCTTATGACACTGCCATGACATCCTATATGCTGGGTGTCTCCAGAGGTTATACCTACGGCGGCTGGGCATGGGTCGATGAAACAGACAACAACGGCACCATCGAAAGCGACGGCATCATGCAGGAAACCGAAAAGAAACTGGAAGATGTGACGGTGGAAATGCACGAGGTCGATGCAGACGGCAATATCGCATCGAAAGCTGCGGTAGACGGTGACGGCAATCCGGCAATTTTCCACACTGGGGATGACGGCTATTATCAGTTCCGTCTCTATCCGAACAAGAACTATGTGGCAATTGCAAAGTATGAGGGCAGTGAAGCTACCCCGTATAAGCCTTCTCCGTTTGTGCTGCACAACGATCCGCTGGAGGCTGCGGATGACAACGATCTGACCAAGGCAGTGAACAACTTCCGCACACGGCCGTTCCAGACCGGTGTGCCTTATGACGCAAACCAGCAGCCGCTGTTTGAAAATGACGGACAGACCTTCCAGATCAACAAGAGCATTTCTCTGGGATTCGTGGACGGCTCCCGTGGATTTATCGGACAGTGGATCTGGGACGATGAAAACTACAACGGCATCCGGGATACTTTTGAAAAGGGTATCAAGGGTGTGACCGTGACCTTGAAACCGTTCTATTACGACAGCGCTACTGGAAAATGGGTAGCGATTACCGGTGAAGACCGGGATATCAAAACCTCGGAATCCGGTTCCTATGTATTCCAGAATGTTTCGACTTATTACAAGAAGGACGGAAAGACGTACCTGGCTGGCTATCGGCTGTATGTCGATCCGGAGAAGAACGCTGATCTGTACAAAAAGTATGCGATCACCAAGTATAAGCAGTATCCGAGCAGCCGCTCTGCGGAAAACAGTGACCTGCAATATACCGGCGATATGCAGTACTATCTCATTGGCGATGACTGGTTCGAGTATGACGCAAACGGCAATGTCACAGCAACGCACCACAACTATGACACAGAAGATAATATCATTATCATTGCCGGCAAGACGACAAACCAGAACACCAATGTCATTGACTATAAGGACACCCATTACGATACCGGCGAAGCACAGCGTCTGCTGGATTACAGCGGCGGCTTTACGGAAATTCAGACTTCTGAAGTAACCGGTTATCTGTGGGAGGACAACGGTAAAAATGCAGCCGGAGAATGCCAGGAGGCATTTGACTATGACGGTATCCGCAACACGGTGACCGCAGAGGACGGCACGACCCAATTCTACGAAAAGGGAATTGCCGGAGCGACTGTTCAGCTGGAACAGTATGTGCTGCAAAACGGCAGCTATCAGCTGGTTCACACCTACCAGGTAAAAACCGATGCAGACGGCAAGTACACATTCTCTGATGTTTCCACATATGCGGAAATCAATGGGGAAAAGGTGCTGGCACATTATCGTCTGAAACTGCTGTCGCTGCCCAGCGGTATGGAAAACTATGCCGTTACCCGCTATCGGCAGAACGGCGATGCGGAAACCCAGGTGGTGGACAGCCACTTGATCTCGCAGAACGAGCAGCACGGCGCAGGCTACACCGATTATGACATTGCGTCTTATCTGACCTCTCCGGCAGACGGTGACTATTTCATCACTGCAAAGAAGTCCCAGCCGGAAACAGAAGCAGGCATTGACGGGAACACCTATTTTGAACCGTACATTCTCTATGATGATGCGAACTTCAATAAGGGTGACTACACTTATGCCTACGATTACATCAAGGCGAAGGATTATGACGGCTATGACGGCGGTCTGAAAGCATTTGAAACTGCCTCTGTCAGCGGCGTTGTCTGGGAGGATACCAACTATAATGGTGTTCAGGACGACAGCGAGGAAGATTATCATGACAATAAGAATCCGGCAGTCGTACACTTGCAGCAGTATTCGTACCAGAACGGCAAATGGGTGCTGGAAAATGCAGCATTCCGGACGCATGAAACCATGACAGACGGCAAGTACACGTTCAGTAATCTCCCCACCTATGTGGAAAAGAACGGCGTAAGGTATCTGGCAGGCTATCAGGTGATTTTGAAAAAATTGCCGGAGGATTATGCGGCAACGAAGTACTGGAACGATGCAGATCCGTCAAAGGTTTACAGCAAGCTGTATGTGACCGATGCCGCCGATGGCACCGAGGACAGCCAGCGGACAGGTGACTTGCCAATCACTGTGCTGAAGGGCAATCACGAAATGATGATTCTGGCACAGGAGGCAAAGGCAGGCACACAGTCCAACAGTACAGAATCGTATACCGATTACAACTGGGCATATGTCTGCGGCACGAACATCAAAAATATCGACACCCCGAACACCGCACAGCAGAAGTACTACGATCTGGTGAAGGCAAGAGATTATGCTGATCTGAATGCCGGTCTGAAAGAGCGTGGCGTTGCAACGGTAAAGGGTACGATCTGGGAAGATACGGACTACAACGGTATCCTGGACAATGGCGAAAAGGGCAAGAGCGGCGTTTCTGTCACTCTGGAACAGTATCGCTATGATGTCGATGCAAAGCAGTTTGTCAAGATGGGTGCAGACGAAACAGTCACAACTGACAAGGATGGCGTATATCAATTTACCAAGGTGCCGACGCACTTTGTGATCGGCGGCGTAGACCAGCTGGCATATTACCGCATTCGTGCGGATGTGCCGGAGGGCTATGCGGTGACACGGTATCGCCAGGCAACCAGTGACGCAGAAACAGACAGCGACTGGATCGCAGTGACCAACTATCTGACTGCACCGGACAACGGGGACTACTTCCTGACGGCACAGCCGTCACAGGGCAATGCTCCCTATGATCTGACTGATGCTGTCACAAACAAGGAATACGATTCCATTTTGAATGCGGACGTGATCGACGTTTACAACGGTGGTCTGAAAGCGTTCGAGACCGGAAAGATTCAAGGCACTGTCTGGTTCGACAAGGACTACAGCGGCTTGCAGGAAACCGGTGAATCGGCAATGCCGACACAGCAGACCGTATATCTCGACCAGTATTATCTGGACAACGCCGGAAAGTGGGAGTTTGTCAAGACAGATTCCGTTCAGACAGATGCAGCCACAGGTAAATATCAGTTCTCTGACCAGCCGACCTTTGTGACGGTTGACGGAAAGATGTATCTGGCAGGCTACCGTCTGCGGTTGAATGCCGTGCCGGATGGCTATGCGGTGACCAAGTACCAGGTGCTGGATTCCACAGGAAACTGCATCAACAGTGACCTGCTGGCAGCATCTCAGGAAACGAATGCAGGTAAGACGGTAGACTTCAACAAGCCGGACGAGTATATCCTGCTGGCAAAGCAGGCGGCGCATGGCGTTGGCAGCATTGAATCGGGACTCCACAGTTACTATGTACGGAAGTACAACAATGTCGATTATGATATTGTCACTGCGGTGGATTCCGACGGCGTATACAACGGCGGACTGAAAGCGATTCAGACTGCGGCAATGGACGGACGAATCTGGAATGACCTCAATTATGACGGCACGATGGATTTGACCGAAAGCGGCTGCGGCAATCTCAACTTGACACTGTACCAATATTATTGGGACGGAACGACATGGAAAAAGACACAATTTAAGAAACAGGCGACGACAAACAGCAACGGTCAGTATCACTTTGACGGCATCCCAACTTATGCGGAAGTCGATGGCAAGCGGTATTTGGCTGGGTATCAGCTGCATCTGGATGCACTGCCGGACGGCAAGGCGGTTACCGTATTCGCCAACGACAACAAGCTGCACTGGGACAACGGCGAACTCACTTTGATGGGCGAGCAGGAGTATCTGATCGTTGCAGCAGAGGCAAAGTCGTTTACCGGAGAGTATACCGGAAGTACGCCGCAGTACAACGAGTACTATGACCGCACTTACCGTGCAGTTCCAGGTACAGATACGATCTATGACATCACGGAAAACCGTGACAGCAAGAACGAGTACCATGGCGGTATCCGGGCATTCCAGAACGCATCCGTCAGCGGACGAATCTGGAACGATGCGGATTATGACGGCGATATGACATCTGGTGAAACCGGCATGGAAGGCTTGTCGATGACGCTGGAACAGTATTACTGGGACGGCACATCATGGACACCGACCGCACGGCCGAATTACACCGCAACCGTAAAAACCGACAGCAACGGGGAATACCAGTTTGATGATGTTCCCACATTTGTGGAGGTCGACGGCAAACGCTATCTGGCTGGCTATCGGCTGAAACTGGACGCACTGCCGAAGGACGCTGACGGCAAGATCACCTATGGCATTACCAAGGCAGGTGGTGACAGCAAGTTCCAAAGACTTGAAAACCCGTATCAGAGCGAGAACCTCTATCTGACAGCACCGGATGAATACTTGATTCTGGCAGCAGCTGCACAGCCAAAAACAGATCCAGAATACCGAAAGACCTACAACGGCAGCGACTATGACATTGCGGATGCTGCAGACCAGGCAAACTGGAACGGCGGTTTGAAACAGGTCGAAAAGGCGCAGATCGTTGGACGTGTCTGGGACGATGCGAATTACAACGGCTTGCAGGATAACGGCGAGGGAAACATTTCCGGCGTAGAAATTACGCTGGAGCAGTATTACCGTGATGCGGACGGCAGCTATCAGTCTACCGGAAACACATGGAAAGCATCTTCCGGTACAGACGGCGAGTATCAGTTTAGCAATGTAGACACGTTCTGCAATGTGAACGGCGAAACTTATCTCTGCTACTATCAGCTGAAGATGACAAGCGAAGTGCCGGACAATTACACCATTACCTGGTATCAGCAGGGCGATGATCCCGCAAGGGACAGCGACCTGGATGCAGAGAGCCGTTATCTGACGGCAGGCACTTATTTTGCTTGTGCGGCTGCGGATACGGACAATACGGATTATGCCGTAGACGGCAGAGACATTCTCCGAAAGGAAGATGTTTTCGGTTATGATGCCGGCTTTACAAGCCTAGCAGCCGGGGATATCTCCGGACGGATCTGGATCGACCATGATTACAACGGCATCCAGGATAAGTCGGATGATGATGCCAATACCGCAGAGGACAAGGCGGCAATTGCAAATGTCACCGTCAGGGCAATCCAATATTACTACGACGGCAGCCAGTGGCAGCCGACCAACGATGCCTCTTCCGTTCGCACAGATGCGGACGGCAAATACACGCTGTCGAAACTGCCTACCTGGGTGAGAATCGGCAATGTGGACTATGCCGCAGGCTATCAGCTCTGTCTGGAGAAACTCCGCGGCAACTATCTGGCGACACAGTATCGTGTGGGAACTGACCGCACCAAGGACAGCGACCTCAGACTGGACAGCGCATATCTGACAAGCACAAACGAATTCATTGTACCGGCGGCAGATGCGTACAGCGATGCCGACGGAAACCAGAACCGTGCATCCGTACGGGAAGTGCCGGATGCAAACGGTACGATGTACCAGGTAGACCTGGCCCGCAGCAAGAACACCGGACATTATGATGCCGGACTCAAGCAGCAGGACAAGGGCGTTATCCGTGGTACGATCTGGGACGACAAAAACTATGACGGTTTGTACAATCTGGACGAAGTGCCGGTGGCGACTTCGGTTCGTGTGATACTGAAACGTGACATCTATGAGAATGGAAAATGGGTACCGGATGATACATTCGGCGAAGTTTCCAAGATCGTGGACAACGGTTCGTATCAGTTTGACGGTCTGGATGTTCATGTGCCGGGAGACCTGTCTAACGGCAGCGCTGCGGACAACAAGAACCGCATCTATGGTTACTATATCGAACTGGATCTGGCAACTGTACCGGATACCTATGCGGTGACCAAGCAGTACGCAAAACCGGATCGGGATCAGCTGAACAGTTTCCTGGATCCTGAGGACGGCAGTCTGATGGCAGAGGACGAATCACATATTATTCTGGCAGCTAAGGCAACAGAAGGCGTGACGGAACATACTGTCACCATCGGCGATGTAACATATGCGCCGGCGGATCTGTCGAAATCCATCGCATCGCATAACGGCGGTTTGACGAAGATCGAAAACGCATCCATTGACGGCTACATCTGGAACGATGCCAATTACAACGGCATCCAGGATGCGGACGAAGTGGGTATCGCAACGGCAACCGTCAAGCTGACCCGGAAGTATTACGACGACGCTGACAAGCAGTGGAAACCGGACGATAGTTTTGCACTTGTGGCAGACGGTACACCGGTGGCAACGGGTACACCAGTCGCAACGGCAACGCCGGTAGCAACAGGTACACCAGTGGCAACCGGAACACCGACTGCAACAGTATCCGGTGATGGTCATTATCGTTTTGACAATTTGCCCACATTTGTGGAGATCGGCGGCAAGCGCTATCTGGCAGGATATCAGCTGAGTCTGAACGAAATGCCGGAGAGCTATGCTGCAACGAAGTGCCGTGTCGGAAATGATGTCACAACGGACAGTGACCTGTTCGCTGATACGCTGAATCTGTATGAGAATGCAGACGAGGTAATCATACTGGCACAGACGTCCAGCGGCAACACGTATTATGACAGAACCGTGGGCGACAAGACATACGACATTGTAAAGGCAAAGGACAACACGGACTATGACGGCGGCTTAACGCCCATCGAAACTGCATCCATTGACAGCTACATCTGGAATGATGCCAATTACAACGGCATCCAGGATGCGGACGAAGTGGGTGTGGCAACGGCAACAGTCAAGCTGACCCGGAGCTACTATGACACGCACGACACCACCTGGAAACTGGATGAGGATTTTGTGCTTGTGGCAACGGGTACACCGGTAGCAACGGCAACGCCTGTTGCAGCCGGAACGCCGACTGCAAGCGCATCCAATGGTCACTATCGCTTTGAAAATCTGCCGACCTTTATAGAAAAGGACGGTCAGAGATATCTGGTTGGCTATCAGATGCAGCTTTGCGAAATGCCGGAGGGCTACACAGCAACGAAGTACCATGCGGCGGCAGACAGCAATAAGGACAGCGATCTGATCGCAGGCACGCTGGATCTCCAGGAGCCGGACAACTTCTTGATCCTGGCGAGCGCATTCAGCGGAAACACACCGTATTGCTATCAGGTACGTGGCGTGGATTATGACATTGTCAAGGCGGCAAATATCACCGGCTATGACGGCGGTATTGTACAGAAGGATTCCGGTGCGTCCATCTCCGGCATTGTCTGGGATGATGCAGACCGGGATCATGAGATCGGCGACGGCGAGTCCGGTATTGCCAATGTAAAGATCATCCTTCAGCAGTATTATTACCGCAATGGAAAGTGGGAACTGCTGCCCGATGCGAAACAGACTGCCTATACCAACGCAGACGGAGCGTATCGTTTTGACGATCTGCCTTTGTCTGTGACGGTAGACGGCGTCACATATCTGGCAGGCTATCGCCTGTGGATCGACAGCATCCCGGCAGGGTATAACGCTGAGGAATATATCAAGGCGAATAATGAAAAATTATCGTCCGGTCGTTTGGAAATCAAGACAGATAACCGCACACTGAATGGCTGCATTGTTCTGGGAATACCGGAAGAAAAGGATATCACGTCCGGAACTTGTCTGGATGGGTTCAACACCGCCAAGGGCGAAGATGTGGTATCTCTGAACGTGTATCTGAATCGTGATCCGGAAGAGACTACGACGACAACAACAACAGTCACCGGTACGGTTACAACGACAACGGAGACAGCCGCAGGCTCGGCAGAGTCTACGACACAGACCAGTACAGCGGCATCTGCAGAAACCACTTCTGCAACAGGCGGTACAGCACAAACCAGTACAACAACGGTGCGTGTGACAGCCGGCACAACGGAAACGCAGACGGCTGAAACCACCACCACACATACCACATCGGCAGCACATACGACAGTAACCACGACACACACAGCAGGCAATACCACAACATCAAAACAGACCACACATATCACAGCACAGATAACCACAACAACGGCGAAAGCTACGGCATCGCCGGCAACACACACCGGAACACAGACGACTACCGCAACGACACATACCACAAGTCGCAGAACGACGACCAGCACGACCAGGGCAACCGGTACGGAGACTTCTCAGACAAAGGGAACGACACGCACCACATTGACCACACCGACTGCTGTTATCACTACGACAACGACTACCACCACAGCAACACACCGCACCACTTCTTCCGCAGCATCGCAGACAACGGCAACGGTTACGCTTTCCAGCGCAGGCCCGACCAACACAACGACTACCACACATACCACAATCCAGACCACACAAACGACCTCGAAACACACGGTGCAGACAACGACATCCCGTCAGAACGGCACCACATCTTCTGCGACTTTGACAGAAACCAGCCGCACGACTTCTACAACAGTCACTGCGACGGAAACGACCAGTTCAAAGCCGGCAGGCAGCAGTGTTTCAAGTGCAACACACACCACACAGACAACGACAAACACCACGACAACAGAAAATACCACTTGTGAGACATCGGATACTTCTACCAGCATCCGACAGACTACATCCCGGAAGAATCACGTGATCGTGGATACCACAACGACTACGACCATTACCACAGACAGAGATCATGCAGCAGACAACAGCACGCAGACGACGACAACGGCTGCCACAGATGTTTCTGCACAAACATCTGTCAAGAAACGAATTCCGCTGCCGCAGCGGCAGAACATTCCGGGAACGCCAAAGACAGGAGAAAGCACACTGCATATCACCATTTTGATTGCAGCCTGCGGATTCTCGCTGCTGCTGGCGATCCTGACAAAGCGGCGTAAAAAGTAACTGCGCTTTCGGATTGATCCGGAACGCACAGCAAAGGAGCTGCATCGACTTCGGGAAACCGGAGCGGTGCGGCTCTTTTTGCATCTTACCGTCGGAAATCGACCACTTGCGTTTTAGGGCTTGTTATCCGGTCAGAAAAAAGGTATAATCAAGATAACAGATTCCGAAGAACAGAGAGGACAGGGATGGATATGGAAAAATGTATTGAGATTCAAAATCTGCAAAAGAGTTTCGGCGCAATCCATGCCGTAAACAACTTATCGCTGCAAGTGGAGACAGGACAGCTTTTTGCATTCTTAGGTGTCAACGGCGCCGGAAAAAGCACTACGATCTCCATGATATGCGGTCAGCTCCGGCAGGACGTCGGTCAGATCTATGTGAACGGCAGGAATACGCTGAAAAACATGAACGCCATCAAACAGGATATCGGCGTGGTGTTTCAGAACTCCGTCCTGGACAGACAGCTTTCTGTGCAGGACAACTTGAAAAATCGTGCGGCGCTGTACGGCATCACCGGGAAGGCATTTCAAAAGCGTCTGTTTGAACTGGATGACCTACTGGAGCTGCGGCCGCTTTTGAAGCAGAGTGTGGGAAAGCTTTCCGGCGGACAGCGGCGGCGCATTGACATCGCCCGTGCCATCTTTCACCGTCCTCAGCTGCTGATTCTGGACGAACCAACCACGGGACTGGACCCGCAGACACGGCAGACAGTCTGGAATGTCATTTCCGTCCTGCAAAAGAAAAAGCACATGACCGTTTTTCTGACGACCCACTATATGGAAGAGGCTGCCGGTGCAGACCGCATTGTGATTCTGGATGAGGGAAAGATCGCAGCGGAGGGAACGCCGCTGGAGCTGAAAAACCGCTATACCGGGGATTATATCACGCTGTACCATGCAAAGGAATCCGCAGTGGCGTCTTTGCAGATGCCCTATGAGACATACGGCGAGGCGTTCCGCATATCTGTGCCGGACACCCGGACGGCAACAAAACTCATCGTACAGCATCCGGAATTGTTCCAGGATTATGAGATCATGAAAGGCAGAATGGATGATGTATTCCTGGCTGTGACAGGAAAGACGACAGGAGGTGCTGATTATGCTGAAAGCCATGGTATTGCGTAACATCAAGCTGTATTTCAAGGACAAGGGAATGTTTTTCACTTCGCTTATCACGCCGGCAATTCTGCTGGTGCTGTATGCGACTTTTCTGGGGAGTGTTTACCGGGATTCGTTTACCGCAAATCTTCCGGACGGCTTTTCGCTTTCTCAAAAGCTGATCGACGGCGCTGTCGGGGCGCAGCTCATTTCTTCCATTTTTGCGGTCAGCTGCGTTACTGTGCCGTTCTGTTCCAATATGCTGATGGTACAGGACAAGATCACCGGCGCCCGGAAGGATCTGACCATTTCGCCGGTAAGCAGTGCGGTCTTGTCCGGCAGCTATTTCCTGGGTGCGGCGATCTCTTCGCTGCTGGTATGCTTTGCGGCGCTGGCGCTGTGTCTGGGATATGTGCGGACGATCGGCTGGTTCTTTTCCGGAAAGGATATCCTGCTGCTCAGTGCGGACATTGTGCTGCTGGTGCTTTTCGGCACAGCGCTTTCGTCGCTGATCCACTTTTTCCTCAGCACCCAGGGACAGATCTCCGCAGTGGGAACACTGGTCAGCGCCGGCTATGGCTTTCTCTGCGGCGCATATATGCCCATTTCCAGCTATGGCAGCGGACTGCAAAAGGTGCTGTCCTTTCTGCCCAGTACCTATATGACATCACTGGTGCGGAATCACGCCATGCGTGGCGTTCTGGCGCAGATGGAGACAGACGGTGTTCCGAAAGCGCTTGTGGATGCCATCCGGGAGTCGCTGGACTGTACCGTAAAATTTGCTGGGAAAACAGTGACCATCCCTGCCATGTATGCGTATATCGGCGGCGCAGTTCTGGTGCTGCTGGGCGCATATCTTGCCGTGCATTATCTAGGGCAGCACCGCACAAAGCCCGCCTAACGGTTTTGTGCGGTGTTGTCCCTAGCAGAAAGGAAACGAGTCCATTCATGAAAGTGACCATTGAAAACCTGCCGCCGGGAGAAGAGGCGGAGATCATCATACGTGCCAATACACTGTCCCAGCGTGTGATGGATCTGCTCCATGCACTGCAAATGGAGAACGAAAAACTGATGCTGTATCACGAGGATGGCAGCATGAGCGTACTGCATCCGGACAGTGTGTATTATTTTGAGTCGGTGGATAACAAGGTATTTGCATATGGAAAATCGGAGGTGTCGGAATTGAAACAGAAGCTTTATGAACTGGAACAGCGGTTTGCCGGGACGGATTTTATCCGAATCTCGAAGTCGATGATTTTGAACCTGGCAAAAGTGGAACGGTTTGCGCCGTCATTCAGCGGACGTTTCGAGGCAATCCTGCAAAACGGCGAAAAAGTTATGATTTCACGGCAGTATGTTCCTGCTCTGAAAAAACAGCTTGGACTGTGAGGTGCGGCGATGAAGAACCGATTCAAGCGTTTTCTTTCCGTGACGACAGCGGCTGTGACTGGTACGCTGATCGCCTGTATCTTTTGGTATGGAATCTACTGCCTGACGGGGCAGCGGCAACTCTGGCACTCCTGGATCCCGTATGCAGTATTGCCGGAGATCTTGTCCATTGGTGTGCTGGCAGGCGGCATTACGGAGCTGGTCCTGCCCCATAAGGACGTGAGCAACCGGGAGGGGATGATACGGCTGACCATTCACTATGTGCTGGTTACGGTATCTGTACTGGTGTGCGGATATTTTTACGGTTGGTACACTCCGAATTTTTTTGGCGTTCTGGGAATGTGTCTGACCAGTGCAGCGGTTTATTTTTTCACGTCTGCGCTGAACTATCAGGTATTCAAAAAGACGGCAAATGAAATGAATCAGAAACTCAAGGAATATCATGAAAAAAAGGCTGACTTGCCAAGCATTCTTTTGGAGGAAAGCAAAGATGAAAAAGACGAATAAAAAGTTTTGGCTGGCTGCGTTGCTGACAGCAGCTGTGCTGACGGGTGTTTCCGGCTGCGGCGAGATCACAACACCCTCGTCCAGTCTGACGGAGCGCAGCACAGAGACGACCGCAGAACAGACCCAGGCAGAAACAACGGCTGCCCCGGAAGAGACGGCAGAGACCACCGATACAAAGACAACGGCTGCGGAGACGCTTCCTGCACAGGAAAGCAGTGAAACCACGGCAGCAGAGACCACAGCCGTCTCACAGAGTGCCGGAGACACATCTGCCTATGAAGAAACGGCAGAACGCCTGTTCGGCGCACTGGATTATATCGACCAGATCGGCGCCGGCAATCTGCCGAAGGACGAAAGCGATACCATTCGTTCGACCGGGTCGGGCGCTGTTTATGAAAAGGTGGCAAAAACCCAGTTTTCCAGTACAGCAGATCTGAAAGCCTACATGGAATCCAGCTTGACCCAGAAGATGATCGACAGCCGCTATGCGGCAATTCTCGGTACAGACCAGCCGCTGTACATTGACGCAAACGGCAGCCTGTACGGCAGGCAGTTTGCCACCAGCGGCGGATTCTCCTGGACTTCCGGAAAAGCAGAGGTCTCGGATCTCTCAGATAGCGCATTCACTGCATCCATGCAGTATGACGACTTTGGCGCATCTGCAACGCTGACGGCGCAGATCGTTTTGGAAAACGGACAGTGGAAAATTGATTCGATTCAGCAGACAAACTGAAAAGAGGAACAGCAATGAAAAAATGGTTTGCAGAAGAATTTGCATTTACCATAACGGTGACCGGATTCCTTCAGAGTGAACAGACGGAAAATTACTGTCGAAACGGGGAAGAGATCGGAGATCGCTACTGCTGTACCTATGGTTGTTCGGTGAATACAGATGGCTATGGGATATGCAGCAAGGTCATGCTACTGTTGTATCCGCTGATGGATGCAGTGCGCAGCGGCGGCGATTTGAGAAATCTTGGCGGCGACGGAAAATACAGCAAGACTGTGGTTTGTCCCGATGGCTGTGTGATATTCCGTCTGACAGCAGAACCGCTGGGAAACCCGAATTTTTATCAGACAATAAAATCATAATCCAAAAAAAGCACTGCGGAACAAAACCGTTCCGCAGTGCTTTTTGCGTTGTGTCTAAAATGTAAACTTTTGCGTTTGGGTATTGACTTGGAGCTGACTCCAGGTGCTATAATATGCTTGCAGGAGGTGAGAGAAAGCATGACCATCAAGGAAGTCAGTGAAACCTATCACATTTCGCAGGACACGCTGCGCTATTATGAGCGTGTTGGCATGATCCCCAGAGTGACCCGGACGCCCAGCGGCAACCGGGACTACCAGCCGGATGATCTGGGCTGGGTGGAGCTTGCCATTTGTATGCGGAATGCCGGTCTGCCGGTGGAGGTGATGATCGAATACGTCAAGCTTTGCCAGGAAGGTGACAATACCATTCCGGCACGGCTTCAGCTGCTGCTGGATCAGCGGGATGCTCTGCTGGATCAAAAGGCACAGATCGACGTCACGCTGGAACGGCTGAATTATAAGATCAGCCGCTATGAAGAGGCAGTAAAAACCGGAAAACTCACCTGGGACAAATGTTCCCCGAAGAATGAAAACGATTAGGAGGAAAACCATGTATCTGGAAAAAATCAATGCACCGGAAGATGTGAAGAAACTGAATCAAGACGAGATGAATGCGCTGGCGGCTGAAATGCGCCAGGCTTTGATGTTCCGTCTGAGCAAGCACGGCGGTCACTTCGGGCCGAACTTCGGCATGGTGGAGACGACCATCGCACTGCACTATGTGTTTGATTCCCCGAAGGATAAGATCGTTTTTGACGTTTCCCACCAGAGCTATCCCCACAAGATGCTGACCGGCAGAAAAGACGCATATCTCTATGAGGAACATTTCGACGATATTTCCGGCTATACCGATCCGCATGAGAGCAAGCACGATTTCTTTACCGTGGGTCATACTTCCACCTCTGTCAGCCTTGCCAGCGGTCTGGCAAAGGGACGTGATCTGAACGGCGAAAGCGGCAATGTGATCGCTGTGATCGGTGACGGCTCACTCAGCGGTGGCGAGGCGCTGGAGGGTCTGGACTTTGCCGGCGAGATGGACACCAACTTTATCATTGTGGTCAATGACAACGATATGTCCATCGCAGAGAACCACGGCGGTCTGTACAAGAATCTGAAACTCCTCCGGGATACAGACGGCAAGGCAGAGTGCAACCTGTTCCGGGCAATGGGACTGGACTATGTTTTTGTGAAAGGCGGCAACGATATCCCGTCTCTGATCGCTGCATTCCGCCAGGTCAAGGACAGCACAAAGCCGGTAGTGGTACACATCGTGACACAGAAGGGCAAGGGTTATGAACTGGCAGAACAGCACAAGGAGCAGTGGCACTGGTGTATGCCGTTTGATCCGGCTACCGGAAAGACTACGGTTTCGTTCGGCGGTGACGGCGATTTCGGCAGCTTTACCTGTGAGTACCTGCAAAAGAAGATGGCAGAGGACAAGCGTGTCTGTGCCATTACTTCTGCTACGCCTACCGTATTCGGATTTACGGAAGATATCCGGAAAAAGGCAGGCAAACAGTTCATTGATGTAGGCATTGCAGAAGAGCAGGCTGCCGCTATGGCATCCGGTATTGCGAAAAACGGCGGAAAGCCGTTCTGGGGCGTATACAGTTCTTTCTTACAGCGCACCTATGACCAACTGTCCCAGGATGTCTGCATCAATCAAAGCGCTGTGACGATCTCCGTTTTTGCAGCCTCTGTCTTTGGCATGAATGATGTGACACATCTGGGCATCTACGATATTCCCATGATCTCCAACATCCCGAACCTGGTTTATCTGGCGCCGGTAACGGTGGAGGATTATCAGGCAATGCTGGATTGGGCGCTGGATCAGAACGAACATCCGGTTGCGATCCGTGTGCCGGCACAGTATGTTTCGGACGGCAAGGCAGTGACAAAGGACTTCGGAGAACTGAACCGCTATGAAGTGACACAGCAGGGAAGCGGCGTGGCAATTCTGGCGCTGGGTTCGTTCTATCACCTGGGTGTGGCAGCAGCCGAGAAGATCCGGGAAAAGACCGGTACTGCACCGACTGTTATCAACCCGTATTATATCACCGGACAGGACACCGCACTGCTGGAACAGCTGAAAGCAGATCACAAGGTTGTGATTACGCTGGAGGACGGCATTCTGGACGGCGGATTCGGTGAGAAGATCGCCCGGTTTTACGGCGACTCTGCCGTAAAGACAAAGTGCTTTGGTCTGAAAAAAGAATTCCTCGATCGTTATAATGTACAGGAAGTTCTGAAAGAGAATCATCTGACAGCAGAACAGATCGCAGATGATGTATCTGAGATGCTGTAAGCACTGTATTGAAAAGAATCACAAAGCAGATTTCGTGCGGAAATCCCTCATGGAATCTGCTTTTTTGTTTTTGTCCTGGGGTATGAAATGCAGAAAAAGCGGTTCTTCTCTGAAATTCACTCTATATTTACAAAAAATAAACATAAAAAGTGATTTCGGCTATTGACAGACCTCTGTTTTTCTGCTATAATAATAAAGCTGAATGCGACACATGAAAAACATGAAGAGCGAGTGTGCTGGAATTGGCAGACAGGCACGTTTGAGGGGCGTGTGCTTCGGCGTACGGGTTCAAGTCCCGTCACTCGCACCACTTCCTCAAATCGCAGGAAGCAGAATAACTGGACAGGTGGTTGAGCTGGTCTAAGGCGCACGACTGGAACTCGTGTATACGTTAATAGCGTATCGAGGGTTCGAATCCCTCCCTGTCCGCCAAACTTGCAGTCTTATTTGTGATAAATAAGGCTGCTTTTTTCTTTCTAAAAAAGCATAACAAGAAAAACGGCACTTTTCGAAAAGTGCCGTTTTTGCGTAATTGCTGTTTGATTGTCAGTGTCAGTCGTGACGCTGTTCCTGGTTCGCATACATTTCACAGAATCTCGCAGCGAATGCAGGCTCTTCCTGGTTGGCGTAGAGATGCGCTGTGTCTCCGAAAGCGTTCATCCGGAACAGAGCCACGCCTTCCCGGCGCTCCTCGGTAATCAGCGAAGTAACGGACGTAGGCGCAGCGCAGAACCCGTGCCACAGGATCATAGGGGAGATGCCCAGCAAATGGCTCAGCATGACACAGGTGACACCAAAGTGGCAGAAAAACGCCAGCGTCTCTTCGTTTGGCTGAACTGCACGGTAAAAGTTGTTTTCCCGTTCATAGCCGTGCTGTGTCAGGATCTCGTCCAGACCGTTCCAGACACGCTTTGCCTCGTCGATCACGTGACCCTGCAGCATGGGCAGGGTTTCCGACCAGCGTGTCTTGTCGTAATACTTCGGCTCTGCGGTCCAGTCTGCCGGGAGCTGATCCCAGGCAATTCTTGGTTCGCCGGTGTGAAAATCCGGAATGGGTGCGTGAAATTCCCGCAGCCACGCCAGTTCTGTGGCATCTCTGCCCACTTTTTGCAGTGTCTTGGATGCTGTATCCTTGGCACGTCCCAGGGGAGAGACGTAGAACGCAGTGACCGGCGTGTTCGCCATGCGCTGTCCCAGCAGTTCTGCCTCGTGCCATCCCTTTTCTGTCAAAGAGTCTTTTTCATAGTCCGGATCGCCGTGGCGGATAAATAAAAGTTTCATCGTATCCCTCCGTTTTGTGTTGCTGATAGACGTATGTAAGTGCTTACTGGATTACGACTGCCTGGGAACCCATGGTGGCATACCGTGCCTCTACCACGCTGCGCTTATAGGCAACCAGTCCCTTGCTCTGGTACGGGTCATTCATGTAGTAGTAGTCTTTGTCGTAGCCGACCAGAACCAGGCAATGCTCGTGCCGTTTCCAGGTGAACAGCTTTCCGGTTTCCGGAACGACCCACTGTCTGCCGTTGTCAATCTGCATCATGTTGATGGATGCCCATACTGCAACCGGAATGCCCTTGTCGATGTACTGTGTCAGCAGAGACGAGAACGATGTGCCAGTGATGTTTTTTGCAGTTTTCCCATTGGTCAGAATTTTATTCAGTGCATTGGTGATAACTGGCGCATAGCAGCCGAAACCGCTGGACGAACGGGGATCGCCTACAAATTTTGTGCTGGGATCCGGGCCGTATTGTGTGCCGTTTTTCCAGTAAAAGCTGCCCTTGTCCAGGTATTTGTCAACAAAATCGGCAATGCTGGTGCTGTAGCCTGCCTGCCGCAGCAGCATGACTGCACTGGCGCTTTCACAGCCAGTGGGAAAACCGCTTTGGCTGAGATAGGGGACGGACAGGATGCGCTTGATGATAACGCCGTTTGCGTCCGTGGTAATGCCGTTGATGGTGGTATTCTTTTGCAGGATGCCGGTGTCCTCTGCCAGCAGATACTGCTTGCCGTCGATCTCGGTGACCCCACGCATCAGTACGCCGTCCTTGCGGAAATAGTAGGTGTTCTTTCCAACGGAAGTCCAGCCGGTCGCCATCGTGCCGTCGTCCAGGAAGTAATAGCTGGAGCCGCTGGCATCGGTTTGCCATCCGGTCACTGCTGAGCCGTCTGCGCGGAAACAATAGCGCTTTCCGTTGATGGTCTGCCATCCGGTGCAGAGCTTTGCCTCTTTATCGAAATAGTAGCGTTTCCCGGAAAGCTCCAGCCACCCGACCTTGGCGGCACCGTCTTCTTGGAAGTAATAGGTCTGATCGTCGATGGTCTGCCATCCGGTGAACATGGCGCCGTCTACATCGTTGAAATAGTATGTTTTCCCGTTCTGATAGAACCAGCCCGTGTGATATGCGCCGTCACCGTAGTAATAACGTGTAATTCCGTTTGGCAGTTCTGTCAGCCCTTCTGCGATTGCACCGTTTTCCTTGTCAAAGGGGTAATACTCACCGTCCACTTCCTGCAGGCTGGTATATTTGCCGTCTTTTTCGGTAACGTAATAGTATCCGCCGTTCCAGATGATCCAGCCGAACGTGATCTCGCCGGTAACCGGATCGTAGAAATACCGCTTTCCGTTTACGGTCTGCCATCCGGTGTGCAGTGAACCGTCCTCATAAAACCAGTACGGTTTGCCGTCAATGGTGTGAATGCCGCCTTTTACAACAGCGCCCTCTTCGTCGGCATAGTAGACCGGGCTGGTGTTTGTGTCTGTCCGGAAAAAGCCAGTCATGACAGCGCCGTCCTCGCCGAAGAAATATCTCCGGCTGATGCTGCCGTTTGTCAGAACCAGCCAGCCGGTCTGCATTTCACCGGTTTCCGGGTCGTAGTAATAGCGCTTGCCGTCGATTGTTTCCCAGCCGCTGTGCTGTGTATCGTCCGGCTGTGTGGTTGCAGTTGCCACCGGCGGCGCAGTGACGATCTCTGCTGCGGTATCCGCAGAAACTGGAGCTGCCAGAAGTGACAATGCCAGTGCTGCAGCAGCTGCTGCACCGGCGCCGGCAAATTTTTTCCAAATGTGGTGCATGATGTATCCTTTCCCTCATAAGAGATGCTGTCTTTTTGTGATTGCCCGACCGTGTGGGACAGGCTCTTATACCATTATACGAGAACCGGCGGAAATTGTCAATGCTTTGTAAATTTTCGGCGTTTTCTGCAAAAAGGGAAGAAAAAGAGAACTTTTTTACAGCAGTTTTTTGCGGCGGCTGGAAACACAATCTTATATAATGTTGTATCACGCTGTTTTCTGCGATATTGCCTTGACTTTTTCGTCTCTTTCTGCTATGATAAATGCTGGACAGTATTCCGTGATCGGAAATTGTACTATTCCCTTTTGGAGGAAAAAATATGAAACAAACGGTACAGACACTACAGGCGATGAAAGAGCGTGGCGAAAAGATCGCTATGCTCACCTGCTATGACTACACCATGGCAAAGCTGATGGATGCCGCCGGGACAGATATGCTGCTGGTAGGGGACTCTCTGGGCAACGTGATCCTTGGTTATTCCGACACCATCTCCGTGACCATGGAGGACATGATCCACCACACGGCAGCAGTTTCCAGAGGCGCTCAGAATGCCCTGGTCGTTGCAGATATGCCGTTCCTGTCCTATCAGACTTCGGTGTATGACGCAGTTGTCAATGCCGGACGGCTGATGAAAGAGGGCAGAGCCGGCGCAGTAAAGCTGGAAGGCGGCAAGCTGGTCTGCGAGCAGATTCGTGCGATTGTCAACGCATCCATTCCGGTGGTCGCTCACCTAGGCATGACGCCGCAGTCCGTAAACACCCTGGGCGGATTCAAGGTACAGGGCAAGACCGCAGAGGCAGCCAGAAAGCTGCTGGAGGACGCCAAGGCAGTGGAAGAGGCGGGCGCATTTGCACTGGTAATGGAGTGCGTTCCGGCAAAGCTGGCAGCGCTCGTCACTAAGACGCTGCATATCCCGACAATCGGCATCGGCGCAGGCGCAGGCTGTGACGGACAGGTCCTGGTATATCAGGATATGCTGGGAATGTTCATGGACTACCAGCCGAAATTTGTCCGGAAGTTTGCAGAGGTCGGAAAGACCATGCAGGACGCATTTGTCACATACCGTAATGAAATACAGGCTGGGAATTTCCCGGCAGAAGAACATTCGTTTGCCATTTCCGATGAAGTAATGGCACAGCTGGAACAGGAGGCACAGGCATGAAGATTGCAGAAACCGTTGCAGAAGTACGTCAGCAGGTCAAGGCATGGAGAAAAGAGGGACTGACCGTTGGTCTCGTTCCCACCATGGGATATCTCCACGAGGGACACCAGAGTCTGATCGCAAAGGCGTGTGAGCAGAACGATCGTGTGGTTGTCAGCGTCTTTGTGAATCCCACTCAGTTCGGACCGAACGAAGATCTGGAAAGCTATCCCAGAGACCTGGAACACGATGCAGCGCTCTGTGAAAGCACAGGCGCAGCGCTGATTTTCCATCCCACACCGGCAGAGATGTATCCCAAGGGCTTTTGCAGCTTTGTGGATATGGATGTGCTGACAAAGGAACTCTGCGGTCTGAGCCGTCCTGTGCATTTCCGTGGCGTCTGCACTGTCGTATCCAAGCTGCTGCACATTGTACAGCCGGACAGAGCTTATTTCGGAGAAAAGGATGCACAGCAGCTGGCAGTTATCCGCCGTATGGTGCTGGATCTGAACATGGATGTTGAAATTGTGGGATGCCCCATTGTCCGTGAGGCAGACGGTCTGGCAAAAAGCTCCCGGAACACCTATCTCAGCCCGGAAGAACGCAAGGCTGCCCTGGTGCTGAGCCGTAGCATCTTTGCCGGCAAAAAGCTGGCAGAATCCGGAGAAACCGATGCAGCAAAGCTGGTTCAGGCAATGACAGAGATCATCGAGGCAGAACCGCTGGCAAAGATCGACTATGTAAAGGTGGTTGATCTGATGACCATGCAGCAGATCCCGAAACTGGACAGACCGTTCCTGGCGGCAATGGCAGTTTACATCGGAAAGACCCGTCTGATCGACAACTTTATGATGCAGGCAGGAGGTGCCGCTGAATGACCATCACCATGCTGAAAGGCAAGATCCACCGTGCCACTGTGACACAGGCGGAACTGAACTACGTGGGCAGCATTACCGTAGATGCGGATCTGCTGGACGCTGCCGGAATCCTGGAGTATGAGGCAGTCCAGGTCGTCGATGTGAACAACGGCAACCGTTTTATGACCTATACCATTGCCGGAGAGCGTGGCAGCGGCGTGATCTGTCTGAACGGTGCGGCAGCACGCCAGGCGCAGACCGGCGACAAGGTGATCCTGATGTCCTATGCCCAGGTGACGCCGGAAGAGGCGAAAGCCATGCAGCCGAAGGTGGTTCTGGTGGACGACAAAAACGCTGTTTCCAAAATCTCACACTATGAAAAGCACGGCGAACTGGCATAAGGCGGTGGGGAAATGCTGAAAGGAAAAACGGTTGTTCTGGGTGTGACCGGCAGTATTGCCGCCTATAAGATCGCATCACTGGCAAGCAGTCTGGTGAAACTTCATGCGGATGTCCATGTGCTGATGACGCAGAACGCCACAAACTTTATCAACCCCATTACCTTTGAAACACTGACCGGGAACAAGTGCCTGGTGGATACCTTTGACCGGAATTTCCAGTTTGATGTGACCCATGTGAGCCTGGCGAAAAAGGCAGATGTAATGCTGATTGCACCAGCCTCTGCAAATGTGATCGGAAAGATCGCCGGCGGCATCGCTGATGATATGCTGACTACCACGGTCATGGCAAGCACGGCGCCGGTTCTGATCTCGCCGGCAATGAATACCCATATGTATGAGAATCCCATTGTGCAGGATAATCTGGAAAAGCTGAGACGTTTCGGGTACAAGATTATTGCGCCGGCGGTGGGAATGCTTGCCTGCCGGGATGTGGGCGCCGGAAAAATGCCGGAGCCGGAAACGCTGCTGGAGTGGATCTTACAGGAAATCGCCTGTGAAAAAGACCTCAGCGGCAAAAAGATTCTGATTACAGCCGGACCTACCCAGGAATCCCTGGATCCGGTGCGGTATCTGACCAATCATTCCACAGGGAAGATGGGCTATGCGCTGGCGAAGTGCGCTGCACGCCGTGGGGCAGAGGTCACACTGGTGACCGGACCGACTGCATTGCAGCCGCCGCTGTTTGCGGAAACCGTTCCCGTGACAACAGCGGAGGAGATGTACCAGGCGGTCACATCCCGTGCGGCACAGCAGGATGCCGTGATTATGGCGGCGGCTGTGGCGGATTATCGCCCCACCGAAATCGCCGCAGAAAAGCAAAAGAAAAAGGACGGCGATGCGGTGATACCGCTGACCCGGACGAAGGATATTCTGGCATATCTGGGGCAGCATAAGCCGGAAGGGCAGTTCCTCTGCGGCTTTTCCATGGAGACAGAGCATATGCTGGAAAACTCCAGGGCAAAGCTGGAGAAAAAGCATCTGGACATGATCTGTGCCAACAATCTGAAAGTAGACGGCGCCGGGTTCGGCACGGATACCAACGTGGTGACACTGATTCGAAAGCACTCGGAGCAGGAACTGCCGCTGCAATCCAAAGAAATGGTGAGTCATGCCATTCTGGATGTGATTGCGGATGCCCTGCAGTGAAAATGCTTGGGAGGCAACCAATGAAACGAAAATGGCATACGATATTTTGCCTGGTCTCGCTGCTGGGCGTATTTCTGCTGAGCGGCTGTGCCGGGCAGGAGAATGCCGCTGCACCCTATGCCGGATATGGCTATGATGCTGACGGGAACGGGACAAGTTCGGAGACTACCACAATGGGCAGTCTGCAAAAGAACAATGGAACGAAATCCGACAGCAGCGAAAAAAAGAC
>ERZ827126.258-NODE-258-length-83381-cov-5.120371_pt1 | contig 83381 bp, 55 predicted proteins | sample MGYA00519780_ERZ827126 | MGnify/ENA primary metagenome ERZ827126 (study PRJEB31778, sample SAMEA3449262) | human gut metagenome | biome: human gut; feature: human-associated habitat; material: faeces | place: United Kingdom | collected 2010/2012 ...
CGCAGACGCTCAAGCAGGAATACCTCGATACATACGAGGGAGGTGAATGACATGAAACTATTTGAACAGCTGAAGTCCAATGCGTCGCGCATGGCTGTCTACGCCATCCTCGTGGCAACGGCTTTATGCGGAATCGCGGCACCCGTCTATGCGCTCAACGGGGAGAAAGGCGATGTCGAACCCGCGTACATGGCTTCGACGGTTAAGGACCGGTACAAAGCCTTCTCTGGAGACACGTTTTACGTAGCAGAGTACGACACGACCTACCGTCAGCTTCGCTACAACAAGAGATACGAATATCTAGGCCCAGAAGTAATCAGCTATACATCGGGTTGGTACCGCTCCAGCTATGGACACATAACCCAGTTCAAGTGTAACTACCGTGTGTACAACTAAAGCAACCCGGCCGGGACGAGGGGTGACGCAAAAGCGTCGCCCCTCGTTTTTAACCATGCCAACTGAACCTAGTTCAGTTTGGTTGATTTCCGATCTCAGCCGAACACATTGAGCGGAAAGGCCGTTCCCGCAGTCAGTCGAACGTCCCCGGGGCCCTTCTCAGGCCCCGGGGACGGCATTTTCCCAGTTGAAGGAACGGTGGAGATGTGTTTCGATGGGTCAGATTCGTGTCGTTCCGAAAAGACCGTGAACCTTTTGTGGGACACGCGGCGCCGTGGTACCATAGCCGAGTTTGTTGTCTTGGTCGGAAACCAAGACGCCTTATGCGCTGATCGGTAACCAGCGCCTGACCAATAAGGAGTCCTACCATGAAGCAGGGTATCCATCCCCAGTATGTCGAGTGCACGGTGACGTGCTCCTGCGGCAACACCTTCAAGACGCACGCTACCGTGTCCGAGATGAAGGTTGAGCTTTGCAACGAGTGCCACCCGTTCTACACCGGCCAGCAGAAGTTCGTCGACACCGGTGGACGCGTCCAGCGCTTCGCCGACAAGTTCGGTGGCGCCGCTGCCGCCCAGCTCAAGAAGGCCGAGGAGGCCAAGGCTGCCAAGGCTGCCAAGGCTGCTGAGGCCGAGGCCGCTCGCAAGGCCGCCGCTGAGGCTAAGGCTGCCGAGAAGGCCAAGCGTGCTGCTAAGTTTGCCGAGGAGGCTGCCAAGCAGGCCGCCGAGGCTCCCGCAGAGGCTCCCGTCGAGGAGGCCGCTGCCGAGGCCGAGACCACCGAGGCTGCTGAGTAAATAGCTCGCCGAGGAATCGCTCGCATTCATGGCAAAAGGGCCGTGCATCCAATTGGGTGCGCGGCCCTTTTCTTTTTATTGGCGCAAACCAACCTGTCCCCATTGCACCAGATTGGTGCGAAGGGGACAGGTTGGTTTGCACCAAATGACAGAGAGGCGGCGTTTGCCCAGATAAAACCTGCCAAAATAAACCTGTCCCTTTTTGGCAGGTTGGTCGGGTCGTAGTTATTACGTGGCGGTCGAGCTCGACCGTATAGGCCGCGCCTTGTTTGGCTAAAGTAAAATCATCTGTGTTTAACTCGTCCGCAGCTGCACGGCGTGGGCGATGGCCAAAAAGGAAAACCACATGGGATTCATGTCAAAGCTGCTGTCCTTTGGATCCGATAAGGACCTTAAGCGCTACTACAAGATCGTTGACCAGATCAACGGTCTTGAGCCCCAGTTTGAGAAGATGACCGAGGAGGAACTCCGCGCCCAGACCGATAAGTTCCGCGAGCGTTACGCCAACGGCGAGTCGCTCGACGACATGCTTCCCGAGGCTTTTGCCACTGTGCGCGAGGCTTCCAAGCGCATCACGGGCATGCGTCACTTTGACGTACAGCTCATCGGCGCCATGGCGCTTCATGAGGGTCATATTGCCGAGATGAAGACCGGCGAGGGCAAGACGCTCGTCTCCACCTTGGCCGGCTACCTCAACGCTATCGCCGGCAAGGGCGTGCATGTCGTTACCGTCAACGATTACCTGGCAAAGCGCGACTCCGAGTGGATGGGCCGCATCTACAAGTACCTGGGCATGACCGTCGGTCTGCTCCAGAACAACATGCCGCTCGAGCTCAAGCGTCCGGCCTACCAGGCAGACGTCACCTACGGCACCAACTCCGAGTTCGGTTTCGACTACCTGCGCGACAACATGGTCACCCGCCCCGAGCAGCGCGTACAGCGCGGCCACCATTACGCCATCGTCGACGAGGTCGACTCCATCCTGATCGATGAGGCCAGAACGCCGCTCATCATCTCGGGTGCCGGCACCAAGTCCGCCAGCACCTACAAGGACTTCGCGCGTGCCGTGCGCGGCCTTGAGCGCGGCGAGGACGTGTCGCACGACATGCTCACCGCCACCGAGGATGTTGAACCCACGGGCGACTACGTCATGGACGAGGCCAAGCACACCATTGCCGCCACCGAGCGCGGCCTTAAGAAGATCGAGCGCCGCCTGGGTATCGAGGACATCTATGCCGACCTTTCGGGCCAGCTGGTCAACCACCTGCAGCAGGCGCTGAAGGCCCAGTACATGTTCCATCGCGACAAGCAGTACGTGGTCACTAACGGCGAGGTCAAGATCGTCGACGAGTTCACCGGCCGCATCATGGAGGGCCGCCGCTATTCTGAGGGCCTGCACCAGGCCATCGAGGCCAAAGAGGGCGTGCTCGTACGCGAGGAGAACCAGACCCTGGCCACCATCACCCTGCAGAACTACTTCCGTCTGTATGACAAGCTTTCCGGTATGACCGGCACGGCACTTACCGAGGATGCCGAGTTCCGCGAGATCTACAAGCTGCCCGTCGAGGTCATCCCCTCCAACAAGCCCGTGCAGCGCGTGGACCACGAGGACCTGGTATATCGTACCATCCAGGCCAAGTACAACGCCGTTGCCGACGACGTCGAGCGACGTCACGCCAAGGGACAGCCGGTCCTGGTGGGCACCGTCTCCATCGAAAGCTCCGAGAAGCTGTCCGCCGCCCTTACCAAGCGCGGCATCGCGCACGAGGTTCTCAACGCCAAGCATCACGAGCGCGAGGCCCACATCGTTGCCCAGGCCGGACGCTACGGCGCCGTGACCATCGCTACTAACATGGCCGGTCGTGGTACCGACATCCTGCTGGGCGGCAACCCCGACGAGCTGGTGCGCGAGCGCCTTGAGTACGAGGGCCTGACCATGGAGGACGTGACGCCCGAGCAGCTCGAGCAGTTTAACGCCGAGGCAAAGGAGACCTGCAAGGCCGAGCGCGAGCGCGTGCTTGCCGCCGGCGGCCTGACCGTTATCGGCACTGAGCGCCATGAGTCCCGCCGTATCGACAACCAGCTGCGTGGCCGTTCCGGCCGTCAGGGCGATCCGGGCGAGACCCAGTTCTACTTGTCGCTCGAGGACGACCTCATGCGCCTGTTCGGCGGCGACAAGATGGACCGCGTCTCCAAGATGATGGTCACGGCCGACATGGGCGACGACATGCCCATCCAGCACAAGATCATCTCCAAGGCCGTCGAGAGCGCCCAGCACAAGGTCGAGAGCATCAACTTCTCCATGCGTAAGAGCGTCCTTGAGTACGACGACGTCATGAACAAGCAGCGCCAGGTCATCTACGCCGAGCGCAATAAGATTCTGGACGGCAAGGACCTGACCGACCACATCACCGAGGTCATGCACGATACCGTCTACCGTTGCGTGCAGGAGTTCTGCACCAAGGACAGCCACGATGGTGAGCGCGACCTGGAGGGCCTGCGCAAGTGGGTTGTGGAGCTCACCGGCCACATCGATACGCCGAAGTTCCCCGACGAGGATTATGAGGCCCTGGCTGCCGATGTCCTGGCTTACGTAGAGAAGTGCTACAACATGAAGGCCGAGCGCTTGGGCGAGGACCTGATGCGCGAGCTCAACACCCAGGTCATGCTGCGCGTCATCGATACCCGTTGGATGAACTACCTGCAGGAGATGGACTACCTCAAGACCGGCATCGGCCTGCGCGGCTTTGGCCAGCGCGACCCGCTGGTTGAGTACAAGACCGAGGCCTACGGCGCGTTCCAGATACTCGTCGATACCATGTATGAGGATTACCTGCGCACGGTTCTGCGCATCGAGATCAAGGCTGCCCCGCGTGCCGTGGAGCACAAGGAGGAGCCCGCGCTCGAGGGTGCGCGCTTCTCCGGTCCTGCCGAGGTCGATGGTGACAACGGCGATTCGGTGCTGCGCAAGCAGGCGCAGGTGCAGGCCCGCACGGCTGTCCAGGGTGGTCCGGCTGCCGTCAACAACGGTGGCAAGGTGACCACCTATCGCAAGTCCGAGAGCGACGATCCGTACGTCAACGTGGGCCGCAACGACCCGTGCCCCTGCGGTAGCGGCAAGAAGTTTAAGTACTGCCACGGCAGGAATCGTTAATGGCTGAGGCTTTAGAGGTAACGCCCGCCGAGCTGGACGCGTTCGCGGACCGGCTCGGTGAGGTCGAGTCGTATCTCCACCTGGACGAAAAGCGCACGCGCGTGACCGAGCTCGAGGCCAAAAGTGTTGCCCCTGGCTTTTGGGATGACGCCGACGCCGCCCGTGCCACCATGGAGGAGATCGCGCGTACCAAGGAAGATATCGCTGCCGTGGACACCGCGCGCGGCGAGCTTTCCGATGCCCGCGCTGCGCTGGAGCTTGCCGAGGAGATGGGGGATGACCCCGACGCCGTCGCCCTTCGCGAGGAGGCTGCAGCCACGGCTGAGCGCCTGGCCCGGGCCATCGATGAGCTTGAGCTTTCGAGTTGGTTTACCGGTGAGTTCGATCACGGCGATGCCATTGTGACCATCAAGCCCGGACAGGGTGGTCTGGAGGCCCAGGACTGGACCTTCATGCTCTTTAAGATGTACATGAAGTACTGCCAGCGTCGCGGCTGGAAGGTCACCATCAACGACTGTCCCGCGGCCGAGGTCATCGGCATCGACCGCGCGACCTTTACCGTCGAGGGCAAGGACGCATTTGGCATGCTGCGCGCCGAAGCTGGCGTTCACCGCTTGGTGCGCATTAGCCCCACCGACGACAAGAAGCGCCGCCAGACCACGTTTGCCGGCGTCGAGGTCATCCCTGTGCTACCCGATGATATCGACATCGAAATCAGTCCCGATGACATCCGCGTGGACGTGTACCACGCGAGCGGCCCGGGCGGTCAGGGCGTTAACACCACCGACTCCGCCGTGCGCGTGACGCATTTCCCCAGCGGCATTGTGGTCACCTGCCAAAACGAGCGCAGCCAGACCCAGAACAAGGCCGCGTGCATGCAGATCCTCAAGGCTCGTCTGTACGAGATTGAGCTCGAGAAGCGCGCCGAGGCGCTCGATGAGATTCGCGGACCCAAGACCACGATTGGTTTTGGCAACCAGATTCGCAGCTACGTGCTCTACCCGTACCAGATGGTCAAGGACCTACGCACGGGCGTGGAGACCAGCAATGTCGAGGCCGTTCTTGACGATGGCGACCTGGACCCGTTTGTTATTGGCTACCATCGCTGGGCCACCGGCAACGCCGACGCGGAGACCCCGTCTGCATAAACCGCCCGGTTTATGTGGAGATGGATTAAAACCCTCCCAGCAGGGTGGTTTTGTATCCAGAGCAAACCCTGCGCAGGGGTGGTTTTTGTCCGGCGAATCGTTAGAATCGAATACAGCAAGAAGTTCGAAGCGCATCCGATGGGGTGCGCTTTTTTGAGGGAGGTAGCATGGCATATCGTCTGGACATCAAGCGCATTCTTTCGATGAACTTTTTTCACGACCTGCCCCAGATTATGTTGGGGTGCGCTCTGGCCGCTATTGCGACCGACCTGTTTTTGATTCCCAACGGCCTTGCTGCCGGTGGCGTTACGGGCCTTGCCACCATTATCCAGGCGGTCGGTGCATCGCGCGGCCTATCGCTTCCCGTTGGTATTCAGACGATCGTGATGAACGCCTTGCTGTTGTTGGTCGTTATGCGCGAGGGCGGCATGTTCTACGTGGTGCAGACCGCGACGGGCTTTGTGCTGCTGGGCTTCTTTACCGATCTGTTCGCACCGTTTGTAGCACCTCTGGCGGATGCGGACCTGATGCTCCCTGCCATGTGGGGCGGCATTATTACGGGCATCGGTTACGGCATGGTGTTGCGCGCCGGCGCCAACACCGGCGGCTCGGACACGATTGGCCAAATCATCTCGCGTAATACCTCACTGCCCGTGGGCTCGACCGTCATGGCGATCGATGTTGCCGTATGTGCGCTGTCGGCTCCGGTCTTTTCAATCGAAAACGCACTATATGCAGGCCTTTCGATGGTCATTAGCGGCTACGTGATCGATGCCGTGGTCGATGGTGGCAACAAACGCCGTATGGTACTCATCATCTCGGACAAGTTCCCTGATATCGCTGCCGATATCATGTATGGTCTGGGTCGTGGTTGTACCAAGTTTAAGGCGACTGGCATGTATTCGGGTGCCGAGAAGCCGGTGATTATGGTCATCGTGAGCCGTCGAGAGCTCAATACCCTCAAGACGATCGTGCGCGAGCGCGATCCTCACGCCATCGTGACGGTCGCTGACGTTACGGAAGCCTTCGGCGAGGGATTCAAGGACATTAGCGCGTAGGGTCGATCGCGTTCCATCCAAAAGACGTTCACATTGATAAACCGTTTCATCAGCGGTTCTGCCTGCTAAATTGTTCAAATAATGATAAAAACTCTGGTAAAGCCATCAGTTTCCAGCATAATGAATGACGTACGTGCATTGCGGCTGTGTTGGGATTACCTTCGGTGCCGTGCGCATTTTGTCTAATGAGGATGAAAGGAAGGCACAATGAGCGACGAAGAGCTCAAAAAGGTTGCCAACGAGGTAAGGAAGGGCATCGTCACCGGCGTGCACGCTGCCAAGTCCGGCCATCCGGGCGGTTCGCTCGGCGCTGCCGACATCATGACCTATCTGTACTTTGAGGAAATGAACGTCGACCCTGCCGACCCCCGCAAGGCCGACCGCGATCGCTTCGTGCTTTCCAAGGGTCACTGCGCGCCTGGTCTGTACGCCGTGCTCGCCGAGCGCGGATTCTTCCCCAAGGAGGATCTCGAGACGCTGCGCCACATCGGCAGTCACCTGCAGGGCCATCCCAACATGAACGACACTCCGGGCGTCGATATGTCCACCGGCTCGCTCGGCCAGGGCATCTCCGCCGCCGTGGGCATGGCGGTTGCCGCCAAGCACTGGGGCGATACTTACCGCACGTACGCCCTGCTGGGCGATGGCGAGAGCGAGGAGGGCCAGGTCTGGGAGGCCGCCATGTTTGCCGGCAACCAGCAGCTCGACAACCTCTGCGTGATCGTCGACCATAACGGCCTGCAGATCGATGGCCCCGTCGAGGAGGTCAACGACCCCATGCCGCTCGCCGACAAGTTCCGCGCCTTCAAGTTCCATGTGGTGGAGCTCGCCGACGGCAACGACTTCGACCAGATCCGCGCCGCCTTTGCCGAGGCCCGCGCCACCAAGGGTCAGCCGACCGCCATTATCGCTGAGACCACGAAGGGCAAGGGCGTCTCCTTTATGGAGAACCAGGTGGGTTGGCACGGTAAGGCCCCCAACGATGAACAGTTTGAGCAGGCCATGGCAGAGCTCACGGCCGCCGGAGAGGAGCTCTAGGATGGCAGACGTCAAGAAAATCGCCACGCGCGTAAGCTACGGCGAGGCCCTCGTCGAGCTCGCCAACGAGCACGATGACTTTGTGGTCCTCGACGCCGACCTGGCCGCCGCCACGCAGACCGGCAAGTTTAAGGCCGCCTGCCCCGACCGCTTCTTCGATGTGGGCATCGCCGAGAGCAACCTGATGGGTGTTGCCGCCGGTATCGCAACCACCGGCCGCGTCGCCTTCGCGAGCAGCTTTGCCATGTTTGCCGCCGGCCGCGCCTTTGAGCAGGTCCGCAACTCCATCGGCTATCCGCACCTTAACGTTAAGATCGGTGCCACGCACGCCGGTATCTCGGTGGGCGAGGATGGCGCCACGCACCAGTGCTGCGAGGATATCGCCCTCATGCGCGCCATCCCCGGCATGACCGTGATCGTTCCCGCCGACGACATCGAGGCCCGTGCCGTGACACGCGCCGCCTACGAGTGCGACGGCCCCGTGTACATGCGCTTCGCCCGTCTGGCCTCGCCGGTTATCAACGACCCCGAGACCTACAAGTTCGAGGTGGGCAAGGGCATCGTCATGCGCGAGGGCACCGACGTCACCATCATCGCCTGCGGCCTGATGGTCGGCGAGGCGCTCGAGGCTGCTGAGCAGCTTGCTGCCGAGGGCATCGATGCCGAGGTCATCAACATGCACACCATCAAGCCCATCGACGCCGACCTGATCGTCAAGAGCGCCACCAAGACCGGCCACGTCGTGACCGTCGAGGAGCACTCCGTGATCGGTGGCCTGGGCAGCGCCGTTGCCGACGTCCTGTGCGAGCAGTGCCCGACGTCGCTCAAGAAGATCGGCGTCAACGACACCTTCGGTGAGTCTGGCCCGGGTGCCGAGCTCTTGCACAAGTATGGCCTGGACGCCGCCAACATCGTGGCGACCACCAAGGAGTTCTTGGCATAAGGCAAGGCGAGGCAAAGCATCGCTTCAGCAACCGTATGCAATCCATAACAGGGGCGTCCCCAAAGAGGACGCCCCTGTTTTTTGTCGGCAACAAACAAATTAGGCCCGCACCAAGTAAGGGCTTTCTCCGGGAAACGGGCCCAGACCAGCAAAGTGCAATTCAGACCCCAAGCACGGCGCTGCTGCACCCAAGTAAAACGCAGCGACCCCTTAGTTATCGCAGGCCGGACACAGGGTTACTCTCCAAATCTTTCCGCAGGACGGAGGAGCCCCCGCCGCACGTAGTGCGCAGCGGGGGCTCCGACATGTCCGAGGACGATTTGGAGAGTAACCCTGTGCACGGCCGACGGGATCCCTAAGCACGCCATGCTTCTTATGTGCAGCAAAGCTAATGCTGCTAAAATACAAAGCGCTCATGTAGTTTAAACGCACGACGATAAGGAGCACCAGTGGGTAACCACTTCCGTACCTCCGGTGCGGGCGATGATGCCCCCAAGACGCAGGCAGGCGTCCAGGGCAGTCGTTTCGCCACTCCGGATTCAGAGGGCCAGCCTGTTGCTCAGGCCCCCGCTCAGCCGGCAGATCAGGCACAGCCGGCATCCGATCCCTTTGCCTACAATCCAACCAGCGATGTCGCGCTTTCCGGCACGGCGGGTTTTGAGCCCGTTCAGGCCGTGACCGCTCGCGTGGAGCAGCCTCAGGCTGGTGCCGCCACGCCGCAGCCTACCATGGCCGGCATTCCCGACTCCTTGGCCCCTGCGACGCCGGCTCCTCAGCCTGCGCAGTCCGGTCTCTTTGCCGCTATTCCCGACCCCACGCAGCCTGCTGCCCCGGTGGTCGAGAGCGATCAGGCAGCCGAGGTCGCAAGCCTCGATAACGCGCTCAACAACCCCGATTTCACGTCGGTGTTTGCGCCCATCGATCCGCAGGCCAGCCGCAAGAAGATGGCCAAGCAGGCCGGTGTCGAGCCCGTCATCCTTATGGAGCATGTCACCAAGATCTATCCGGCACAGCCTAACAAGCCTGCACTCGACGACATCAACATCGAGATCTATCCGGGCGAGTTCGTCTTCCTGGTCGGTCACTCCGGCTCGGGTAAGACCACGCTGCTGTCGACGCTCAACCGCGACGTCAAGCCGACGAGCGGCCGCATCCTGGTTGCCGGTCAGGACCTCATGAAGATCAAGAACCGTAAGGTTCCGTTCCTGCGCCGCCAGATTGGCGCCGTGTTCCAGGACTTTAAGCTTCTGCCGCAAAAGACCGCCTACGAAAACGTGGCGTTTGCCCTGCAGTGCATCGGCAAGCCCAAGGGCGTCATTCGCAGCCAGGTGCCCGAGGTGCTGCGTCTGGTCGGTCTGGCCGATCAGATGGACTCGCTGCCCGACCAGCTTTCCGGTGGCGAGCAGCAGCGCGTTGCCGTCGCCCGTGCTATGGTCAACCGTCCGCCGCTGCTGATCTGCGACGAGCCCACGGGCAACCTCGACCCGGCGATCTCGCTGGGCATCATGAAGCTGCTCGAGCGTATTAACCGCACCGGCACCACCGTGATCGTCGCCACGCACGACCGCGAGATGGTCGATAGCATGCACCGTCGCGTGATCGCCCTCGAGGGCGGCCACGTTATCCGCGACCAGGAGAGGGGAGGTTACGGTAACTATGGCACCAACTAACGTGGGCTACTCCTTCAAAGAGGCAATCAGCCACTTCTTCCGTAACTGGACTACCTCGCTCGGCGCCGTCATCACGATCTTCCTTTCGCTGTTTATCATCGGCCTGTTCATCATGGGCTCCGCGATGCTGAACTCCGTGATCGGTACCGTCGAGGATCAGGTTGTCATCAACGCGTTCATTAGCGATGACGCTGATCAGGCCGATGTTCAGGCTTTTGAGGCCGAGCTTAAGACGTGGAATAACGTCAAGTCCGTGACCTATAAGGACAAGGACGACGCGCTGGCCGAGTATACGAGCAAGATGTCGGGCAACGCCGACGCCACCATGAGCGCGCTCGATGGCCAGAACCCGCTGCCGGCTTCCTTCGCTATTGAGATGGACGATCCGTCCAAGGTCGAGAGCACGGCAAAGAAGCTCAAGAAGGATGCCGATTTCCAGAAGATCGCGGATGACGGCGACGTCAACGCGAGCGTGCTGTACGGCCAGGAGGAAGTGAGCCGCCTGTTCCAGGTGACCAACTACATCCGCATCGCCGCCGTGGTGCTCGTTGGTCTTCTGACCTTTATCGCATTCATCTTCATCAACAACACGATTCGCCTGTCCATCACGGCGCGTCGTCGTGAGATTGCGATTATGCGTCTGGTCGGCGCCAGCAACGGCTTCATTCGTGGCCCGTTTATCACCGAGGGCGTGCTGCAGGCCATTTTGGGCTCGCTGCTTTCCATCGGCGTTCTGGAGCTGCTGCGCAATCTGATGATCCCGCGTCTGCAGGAGAGCATCGGCTGGATGTCGTTTGCCCTGCCGATGCAGTACTACCTGGTGACCTATGCTGCGCTGATTCTGGTCGGCGTGATTATCGGTCTCTTTGGTTCTGCCATCGCCATGCGCCGCTACCTGCGCGTGTAGGCATGCTTGGAATTCATCCCTTCCAACGGGTCGTCTCTTATGGGGCGGCCCGTTTTTTGATCCCTAGGGGACGGCAGGATGGCGAATCATTTGGGTAGACTCTTTGGAGTTCGCAATCGATAGTTAGGAGGCGCCATGGGGCGCAATAACAAGCATAAGCGTGGAGCTCGCAATCAGCGCGGGCCGGTGCGCAGCGAACGCCGTCCGAGCCTGACCGGGCGCGTGCAGCTCCATGAGCATAGCGCCTACGTTGTAACCGAAAACGGCGACTACAAGGTCATGGGCCGCGGTAAGCGCGAGATCATGGATGGCGATACCGTTGCCGTGAGCATTAAGAACAGCCCGCACGGTGAGCGGTGCGCCGTGATCGAAAGCGTGGTTGAGCGTGCAGCCATAAGCGTGGTGGGCACGTACCAGACCGCCGGTCCGCTCGGTGTGATCGAGCCGCTCGATTCGCGTCTGAAGGCCGACTTCTTCATTCTGCCCGAGGATACCTCGGCGGATCGTCTGGGTGTCCACCCGGGTGATGCTGTTGTCGCGCGCATTTTGACCTACCCGACGCGCCTGGAATCGGGTACCGTGACGATCGAACGCCGCATTGGCGGAGATGACGCGCCCGATTTGGGCGTTCAATATGTGATGGCGCGTTACGGCTATACCGATAGCTATCCCGAGGCCGCGCTGGACGAGGCCGAGGGGCTTTCGCTCGATGTGTCCGCGGCGCTTAAGGACCCGCTCCGCCGCGATCTGCGCGACCGCTTTGTCATCACGATCGACCCAGTCGACGCGCGCGACTTTGACGACGCCATTTCGCTGGAGCGCACGCCCGAGGGTGGCTACAAGCTGGGTGTGCATATCGCCGACGTTTCACACTATGTGGCTTGGGACGGGCATATCGATCTTGAGGCTCGCCATCGTACGACATCGGTGTATCTGGCCGATCGCGTGCTTCCCATGCTGCCCGAACGCCTGTCCAATGACCTGTGCTCGCTTCGCCCTGACGAGGACCGTCTTGCGTTTACCGTTGACATTGAGCTCGATGCACAGGGTCGCGTGCGGCATTACGATCCGTACCCCAGCGTGATTCGCTCGCGTGTGCGTATGGACTATGACGGCGCCGAGGCGCTGCTGGTGCGTGCCGGCGCGGTTGAGTATTCGGTGCTGGAGGGTGCAGCCGAGGATGTTGCGGCTGCCGAGACCTCGCGCGAGGAAGCGCTTGAGCGCGGTCTTGCGTGCGAGGAGGCCGCCCGCGGCTACAACGTCGACCTCGGCGATTTCCTTGTCGCCGCTAACGAACTCGCCGAACTCCGCCGTCGTATCCGTCGCGCCCGCGGCTCGGTCGATTTTGACACGGCCGAGATTCGTGCTCTGTTGGATGAGGACGGAGTGCCCGTGCAGATTGTGGCGCGTGAGCGTTCGTGTGCCACGTCGCTTATCGAGGAAGCTATGCTGCTCGCCAACGAGTGCGTTGCAGAGTGGCTGGCAGACCGTGATATCGAGGCCTGCTATCGCGTGCATGAGGATCCGAGCCCCGATAGCCTGCACGGTGCCGCCGTTGCGCTGGCGCAGCTAGGCATCATCGACGATCGCCGTGCGGCTGGTATTGCCCTGGGAAGTCCCGATGAGCTGCAGGCTGCGGTTGACGCCGCGGCCGGCACGGCTAACGCTCCGCTCGTCAACACGTTGCTCTTGCGCAGTATGCAGCGCGCGCTGTACAAGCCACGCAACGAGGGCCACTTTGCGCTTGCCGCGCCGTGCTATTGCCACTTCACGAGTCCCATTCGCCGCTATCCCGACCTGGTGGTGCACCGCGTGCTCAAACTGCAGTTGGCCTATGAGCGGCTCGGCGGCAAGGACGCCTTGGTCCGTACGCCGCGGCTGATCGGCAAGGGGCGTGAGTCGCTGCCGCGCATTCTGCCGCAGATCTGCCGCGCATGCAGCGATGCCGAGCGCGCGGCAGATGCCGCCAGCCATGCGACGCAAAAGATCAAGATTGCCCAGTACTATGAGGACCGTCTGGGCGAGCGCTATGCCGGAACCGTCTCGTGGGTTAGCAGCATGGGCCTTTTTGTGCGCTTGGACCTAACGCAGGTCGAAGGCTTGGTTTCGATCAAGAGTCTGGGCAACGAGTGGTTCGAGTTCGACGAGGACGCGCTCACGCTCACAGGTGCCGACACGGGCACCCGTTACGAGCTGGGGCAGCGCGTGATTATCGAGGTCTCGCGCGTCAATACCACGCGTGGGCACTTGGACTTTAAGCTTATCCATTAGCCAAATCCCGACTCATGGTGGGGGAGCGGAGGGCGGCCTTTCGGGACCGCCCTTCGCATTTGAATCGTGGCTACCTTGCCGTCTGCTCGGCTGCCCGCTTACCTGCTATTTGAGAGGTAAAACCTACCAAAATAAACCTGTCCCTTTTGGCAGGTTTACAAGAAAGCGGGGATGAGATGGCGACGGTGTACGGTTATGCGCGGGTGAGTTCGCGCGATCAGAACCTTAATCGGCAGCTGGATGCGCTGGGCGCCTATGGCGTGGGCTCGGCGAATATTTATGCCGACCATGCGAGCGGCAAGGACTTCGATCGACCGCGTTATCGCGAGCTGCTGCACGTCCTGGGAGACGGGGACGTACTGGTGGTGCTTTCTATCGACCGACTTGGCCGTAATTACTCCGAGATTCTTGAGGAATGGCGACGCATTACCAAGGAGCTCGGGGTTGCCATTGTGGTGTTGGACATGCCATTGCTTGACACGCGCGTCAGGGCCAGCGGCGCGCCGGATGTGACCAACACCCTGATTGCCGATATTGTGCTGCAACTGCTGAGCTACGTGGCGCAGGTGGAGCGCGAGAATATCCATCGGCGCCAGGCGGAGGGGATTGCAGCGGCGCGAGCGCGAGGGGTCCGTTTCGGTCGACCTCGCAAGCCGTGCCCTCCTCAGTTTGAGCTGGTGCGCGATAGCTATGAGGCAGGCGATATTACCCGCAGCCAGGCAGCAAAATGCCTGGGCGTGTGCGTGGGGACGTTCGATCGCTGGATGCGCGAGGCGGGGTAGGGGTTTGCGTCGCTTTGTCGCTTCCTGTTGCGATTCAAATTTTGATACGGTGACGATGCCATTTGTGGCTACACTCGCTGATATTCAAAAAAGGAGGTTGGCCCTTGGCTCGCGTAAAACAAATAATCGGATGGACCGCGATCGTTCTGTTCGCTGCAACGCTGGCGGGCATCTGGGTGCTGACGGAGCAAAACGCGGTGCAGACGTCGTTGCTGAGCGAGTCCACCGCGCGTGTGGTGGAGGGTCAGGCTACGGGCGTTCAGGCTGCCGATGCTACGGGTGAAGCCCAGACGGAGAACGGAATGACCGGAGGCGCCGATTCGGCTGCCTCGAATGTCCGGTCTGGCCGACTTGCTTCCATTCGCATGCGGGTGGGCACAAACGTCCGTCGCGTTGCCCATACCGTAGAGTTTTTCTTCGTCGGATTATTCGCCTCCGTGGTCGTGGTTTGCTTTTCCAGGCGTCCGTGGAGCGTATGCTCCCGTTGCGTGCCCGTATTGCTCTTTTGCGCCGCCTGCTCCGTTGGCGATCAGGTACATAAGATCTTTGTTCCCGGCAGGCATTTCGACGTTATCGATTTAGGATTCGATGCTGCGGGCTATGTCACCGCCATGCTGTTGGTATTGCTGGCAGCGGCGTTGGTGCGCCATGCGACTCGGCCGATCGGCGCCCATGCGAGGCGCTAGCCGGTAACAAACCCGTTTCTGATAATGCGACCTTGTTGAATTATTTTGTGTCGCGCGTATTTCCGAGCGGTCGGATTTGAGGGGCGAGCGGTAGAACGCTCGCCCTTTGTGCGCCACGATGCGGCACAATGTACCGCAAAAGCTGTTTGTATCCGGTACGAATCGTTCGTTGGTCTTTAATTCTTCTCAACGGAGGTGTTTGAGATGGCAAACGGATTGCTTTTGCGGCTTCGCGAGCGTGAGCTCAGCGCGAGCCCGGCGGAACGCAATGTCATCGCATATGTAAGCGCTCATCCGCACGAGGTGGTCGGGCTGTCCGTCCGCGGTCTTGCCGATGTCACGTTCTCCTCGCCCTCGAGCATTTTGCGCTTTTGCAAGCGTTTGGGTTTTGCGGGCTACAAGGAGTTCCAGCGCGAACTGATTGCCGAGCTGGCGCTCTTAGGTGACAAGACAGACGTAGCTCTCGAGGACATCTCCATGGATGACAGCGTCGAACGCATCGTGGGGAAGGTGATGAAAAGCAACGTGCGCACGATCGAGGCGACGGCGCGAACGCTCGATTACACCGTCTTGGAGCGATGCGCGGCCCGTCTTAAGCGGGCACGCGCGGTCAATCTGTTCGGTATTGGTGCTTCTCGTTTGGTCGCGCACGACCTGGCGCAAAAGCTCATGCGTGTCGACAAAGAGTGCCATCTGTACGACGACTGGCATGATCAGCTCTTATGTGCCAAGAACATGCATGAGGGCGATATGGCAATCGCCTTTAGTTACTCGGGCTTGACGCAAGAGGTGCTGGACTGCACCGCCGAGGCTCAACGCCACAACTGTCCCGTAGTGGCCGTTACCAAAGTAGATGGATCATCCAAGCTTGCCACCATGGCCGATGCCGTGCTCGGCGTCGCTGCGAGTGAACCCTTGGTCCGCAGCGGTGCCATGGCTTCGCGTATGGCCCAGCTTATGGTTGTCGATGCCCTGTACGCTGCTTACGTTGCCAGCGACTACGAACGGGCGACGCATGTCATTAAGCAAAACTACATCGAGAAACAGGAAAGATGAGGTGAATGAAATGCTCGATTTAACAAAATTCACGACCGAACAGCGTAATCAAAGGTCAATGGACCTCGATACGATGACATCGCTGCAAATCGTCACGACGATGAACGATGAGGATCTCCGTGCCGTCCAGTCGGTCACGAAAGTGTTGCCACAGGTTGCCACGGCAATCGACTGGGCTGCCGAGGCGCTTGAGCGCGGCGGTCGCGTCTTTTACATGGGCGCGGGCACTAGTGGTCGTTTGGGCGTGCTTGACGCTTCGGAGTGCCCGCCTACGTTTGGCGTATCGCCCGATCTGGTCGTCGGGCTCATTGCTGGGGGCGAGACGGCGTTTATCAAGGCTGTCGAAGGTGCCGAAGACAGCGAGGAGCTTGGCGCGAACGACCTGCGAGAGCGTGGACTCTCGGACAAGGATCTTGTCGTTGGCCTGGCGGCAAGCGGTCGTACTCCTTATGTGGTGGGCGGCCTTGTGTACGCCAAGGCAACTGGGTGCAAGACCATTGCAATTGCCTGCAACCAAGGGTCGAAGATCGGGGAGAGCGCAGATCTTGCCATTGAGCCCGTGCCCGGTCCCGAGGTGCTGACCGGCTCAACGAGGCTCAAGGCGGGAACGGTTCAAAAGCTCATTCTCAACATGATTTCGACCGGTGCCATGGTCAAGATCGGCAAGGTATACCAAAACCTGATGGTCGATGTGCAGCAGACGAACGAGAAGTTGGTGGTGCGCGGCCAGAACATCGTGATGGAGGCGACCGGCTGCACGCGCGAGCGCGCCGTTCAGGCGCTTGCAGATGCCGGCGGCCACGTAAAAACCGCTATTGTCTCGGTACTGCTGGACTGCGATGCCGAGCAGGCTACGGTAGCTCTTGAGCGGGCGCGAGGCCATGTCCGTGCTGCGGTGAGTGGCCATGAGAAGAGCAATGCCGATGCCCAATAGGTGCGCGGCGTGAGCTGATATGACATTCAGACGAGATACCCAATACAAGGAGGAGTTATGACGAACAAAGAGCTGGCTCAAAAGCTGCTGGACCTTTTGGGCGGTAAAGACAACGTGCTCGCAAACGCGGCGTGCATGACGCGCCTGCGCGTGACCGTCAAAGACACGGGCAACGTCGACGCGGAGGGCATTAAGGCACTCGACGGCGTGATGGGCCTGGTCGAGGACGACACGATGCAGATCGTGCTGGGTCCGGGCAAGGTGAATAAGGTGCTCGAGGAGTTCTCCAAGCTCACCGGCCTTGCGAAAGGCGTTGCTGACGAGAGCGTGGTTGACGCTGCGGCCACAAACAAGGCCGCGCAGAAGGCCAAGTACGAGTCCAAGCCGGTTCAGGCCTTCCTCAAGAAGATTTCCAATGTCTTCGTCGCCCTACTTCCCGGCATCATTGCGGCTGGCCTCATCAACGGTATCTGCAACGTCATTAACGTCTCGACGGCAGGCGCGCTTGCAGGCGAGTGGTGGTACCAGGGCATTCGTTCCATGGGCTGGGCCCTGTTTGCCTATCTGCCCATCTTGGTGGGCTATAACGCGGCACGTGAGTTTGGTGGCTCCGCTGCGCTGGGCGGCATCGCCGGCATGATGTGTATCGCCAACAGTGCCATGCCCCTGCTTGCGCCTGGCGCGGCTGATCCTGCCACTGCCATTCTGCTGCCGCTCACCAATGCGCAGTACAACCCCGCAGCGGGCGGCATGATCGCGGCTCTCATCGCTGGCGCATTTTTTGCCTGGATGGAGCGTCAGATTCGCAAGGTTATGCCCAACGCACTCGACACGTTCTTGTCTCCGCTGCTGGTGCTCATCATCGGCGCCTTTGCTCTGATGCTCGTCATCCAGCCGGTTGGCGCATGGCTGACGACTGCCATCTTTAGCGTTTTGACCTTTATCTTCGAGAAGCTGGGCGTCCTGGGCGGCTATATCCTGTCGGCAGGCTTCTTGCCGCTGGTTTCCGTCGGCCTGCATCAGGCGCTCACGCCGATCCACGCTATGCTCAACGATCCCGACGGCGCTACCAAGGGTATCAATTACCTGCTTCCCATCCTTATGATGGCTGGCGGCGGCCAGGTCGGTGCCGGTTTGGCGCTGTACTTTAAGACCAAGAACGCCAAGCTCAAGAAGTACGTCGCAGAGTCCATTCCCGTTGGAATCCTGGGTGTGGGAGAGCCTCTGATGTATGCTGTTACGCTGCCGCTCGTTCGTCCGTTTGTGACGGCCTGCCTGGGTGCCGGATTTGGCGGCGCGCTCGCGGCGCTGCTTCACATCGGCACGGTTTCTCAGGGCGTTTCCGGTCTGTTTGGCCTGCTGATCGTCGTTCCTGGCCAGCAGCTCGGCTACGTTGCCGCTATGCTGCTTGCCTATGCCGCCGGCTTTGTCCTGACGTGGTTCTTTGGCGTCGACGAGCAGAAGATCAACGAGTTCTTTGGCGAGTAGATTGATATCGCGAGCCGTGTTGCTCAGGGTTCGCGGCGCGCGGCAGATTTCTTGATGTTATGGTTGTGCCGGCGGGGCTAGCTGCTCCGCCGGCCTTTTTTAAAGGAGCGTTGAAGCGTGAAAACGGGTATTTCGATTTATCTTTCCAGCCCTCTGCAGGATATTGAGCGGACGATTGAACGTGGTGCCGCGGCGGGTGCGCGCTATGCGTTCACCTCGCTGCATATTCCCGAGGATGGGGGAGCGGCGTATGCCGATAAGGTCCGTCATGTGCTGTCGCTGCTTTCCGCCCGCGGCATTGCGCTCATTGCCGATGTGGGGCCTCGCACGTGCGATTTGCTCGGGCTTGAGCGCATCGAGGACTTGCGCGATCTGGGGTTGGAATACCTTCGTTTGGACTATGGCTTTAGCGCCCAGCGGGTCGCGGAGCTGTCCGGTGTATTTCGCATCGTGGTCAATGCATCGACAGTGAGTTCTGATGAAATCGCATCGTGGCGTGAGGCCGGTGCCGATGTGACTCGTTTTGCCGCCTGCCACAATTTTTACCCCAAGCCTTATACCGGTTTAGCTCTGGAGGACATTGCTCGGGTGAATCTTCGTCTTGCGGCGCTTGGATTCGAAATCATGGCTTTTGTGCCGGGTGATGCTAACGTTCGCGGGCCGGTATTCGAGGGACTGCCGACGGTCGAGGCGCAGCGCGGTCGCGCGTCAAAGGTTGCCCTCAATATGCTTGAGCTTGCACATGGCGCCGATTGCGACATTGTGTTGGTCGGCGACCCCGATCTTTCCGATGCGGGCTGGGCGCAGTTTGCTCAAGTTTCCGCCGGATACGTGGACCTGCAATGCGAGCTTGAGCTCAGTTATGCCTATGTGCGCGGGCAGATTCATCACGACCGGCCCGACTCGAGTGTCCTCATCTTTAGGTCTCAGGAGTCACGTACGAAGCTTAAGCCGGATTCCGTGCCGACGGATGCCGGAGCCGGCCTGCCGCGAAAGGCGGGGTCGATCGCTGTGAGCAATAGCGGATATGGGCGCTACGAAGGCGAGCTTGAGATTGCGCGGGTCGATCTTCCCGGTGACGAGCGCATGAACGTTGCGGGCCATATCACGCCCGAGGCAATGGAACTGCTGCCGTTTATCAAGCGCGGATTCGGGGTACGGTTCGTTTAACGTGTGACCCGCGGGCTACAATTGGCCCATCATACGAAGGCGCCTCGTGTGGCGTGTGCCTGCGTTGGCCGATCTATATTCGGAGGATTCCCATGACTGTACTGTTTGTTGAATATCCCAAGTGCTCGACCTGTAAGAAGGCCAAGGCATGGCTGGACGAACATGGGGTAGAGTATATCGATCGCGATATCGTTTTGGACAATCCCACGGCTGATGAGCTTGCGACCTGGATTGCTCGTTCGGGGCTGCCGGTGCGGCGCTTCTTTAATTCGTCGGGCATGAAATATCGAGAGCTGGGCCTGAAGGCGCGTCTGGATGCGGGCATGACGGATCGGGAGTGCTACGAGCTGCTGGCGACCGACGGCATGCTGGTCAAGCGTCCGCTGCTGGTGGGCGACGACTTTGCGATTCCCGGCTTTAGGGAAGCGGCTTGGGCCGAGGCGTTGCTGTAGCGGCTGCGGAAAGTGCGACCCGGAATTCGCTTCCAGAATGGGATGCGCTTTCCCAAAGTGGCCGGTTGCGGAAAGCACGTCCCATTCTGAGCTTCGATTGTGGGACACGGTTTCCGGTTGAGGGCTCGACGGGAAAGTGGGGACCAGTTTGAGCTTGAAATCTGGGACGCACTTTCCGCCGGCGGGCCTGCCCCAGTCAGTCCGCCAGCTGTGCCCATTCGTGCGGATCGTAGACCTTTACGTGTTTGTTGGGCTTGCCGCTCCAGTACTCCTCGTCCATAAAGGGCAGATATGCCTGAACGCCGGGGCAGATAAAGGGAATCCGCTGCTGTTGCAGTCGCTCGCGCTGGCGCTGCTCCAGGTGCGCCTCGGATATGACGGTCGGCATACCGGACAACTCGACGAGGCTTGCCTGGATTCGCTTAAGGTCGGGGAGTCCCGCGTGCCATGACATCCGCATGATCAAAAAGGATGCACGGCGGTATTTTGCCTGCACCACAGTAATGGCGGGGCGCAGTGTGGGATGGATTTTGTCCCGTTCGGGCCAAAGGTCGGCAGTGATCTCGAGGCCCAGGGTCTCCCATAGGTAATCAAGCTCTTCGTCCATGGTACCTCGATATCTACGCGATCATTGATACTTCGATTGTGTTGCCTGGTGCTATCGTTTTCGCGGTAGAATCTGCCAACGGTTGACGGCTACCGCTCGCGGTGTTTTGCCCTTCGTGTACAGCGGTCGGCTTCACAGGTCCTTCACGGGTTGGACTAAATTAGGCCAATTTGACTGAATTTCAAAAAAGTCAAAATTGGGGCTTGCGTCACGGCGAGACTTCCCGTATATTTCTTTCTTGCGCAAAGGCACAGCCGAGCGCAGCGATGCAGTCATTGGGATGTCGTCTAATGGCAGGACAGCGGATTCTGGTTCCGTCAATGGGGGTTCGACTCCCTCCATCCCAGCCATTGCATTTGCTACATATGGCCCGTTCGTCTAGCGGTTTAGGACGCCGCCCTCTCAAGGCGGAGATCACCAGTTCGAATCTGGTACGGGCTACCAAAATTGAATGCCCGGGCCTCGTAAGAGACCCGGGTTTTGTGTATTGACCGATGCTTAAGGCGCGCGTTGAGTCTGCCGCCCGGATCGAGGAGTAGCCATGGATCTGCCCATCAGCTTGCAAGACATCACGTATGCCGAGAACTATCTGGCGCAGGGCGACCTGGCTACGGCGACGCCGCTGCTGGAGCGTCTGGTGGAGCTCGCCGAGGAGTATATCGACGCTGAGTGCAAGACGGAGGAGAAGCGTCAATACTTTAGCTTCGATAGCAAGTTTGAGCGCTTGGCCTATCGCCGCGTGGAGAAGGATCCGCGCGAGCTCGTGCAGGTCGAGGTGCCGTTTGACCGCCTGTACTCTGACATGGCGTTTGCCTACATTCGCCAGCAGGATTATGTGAGTGCTCGCAACGCCTTGATGCAGGCCGTGCGCTGGGACCCCATGAACTGCAACTACCGCCTGGATCTGGCCGAGCTGTTCCGCGCTCTCGAGGACAAGCAGGAATGGGCATCGCTCTCGTTCTCGGTGCTGGAGCGTGCAAGCGATGGCAAGTGCGCCGCCCGCGCTTACGCCAATCTAGGTCAGTACTTCTTGGAGCCCGAGACCGAGAACGTTTCGGCTGCCGTGGGCTGCGCGCGTCTGGCGCTGCGCCTGGCGCCCAACGATGCGCATACGACGCGCCTGCTCAACAAGATCCATACCACCTATCCGGATGCCGCCGATGAGAGCGACGACCACGTGATGGGTGAGCTCGCCCTGCAGGGCGTGCCGACCTCACCTTCGGCCGAGATCGCCATCTGCCTGATCATGTGTGCGACCGATGCTGCAAGCGACGGCGACAAGCAGGAGGCGACGCGCCTGACGGTGCGTGCTCGCGACTTGGTGGGCGAGGAGGCCTGCGCGGCGATTATCAAACTGGTGCGCGAGAGCGATGCCGAGCTCAATGCCGAGCGCAAGGCAAAGCGCGCAGGTGCCGACAAGGGAACCGATGGCGCCAAGGAGGCCGGCGATGCCCGGTAAGCGCGAGCGCAAACTCATTTCCAAGAATCGCTCGGCACATCACGAGTACTTTATCGATGAGACGTTTGAGTGCGGTATTGAGCTGAGCGGCACCGAGGTCAAGTCGATTCGCGAGCGCGCCTGTCAGATCACTGACACTTTTGCGCTGATTCGTGGCGGCGAGTGCTGGCTCGTCGGCCTGCATATCCACCCTTATAGCCATGGTGGCGTGTGGAATCGCGATCCCGACCGTCGGCGTCGTCTGCTGCTGCACCGCAAGGAGATCGACTTTCTTGACGGCAAACTTCGCAACCGTGGTTATGCGCTGGTTCCGTTGGAACTCTACTTTAATACCGACGGCCGCGTAAAGCTGCTGCTGGGTCTGGGCCGCGGCAAGAAGCTCTACGACAAGCGCGAGGACATGGCCAAGCGTGATGTCCAACGCGAGATCGACCGCGCCCTTAAGGAACGCAACCGCTAGGCACTCTGTATAAGTTGCGGTGGAATACGGACTGTTTTGCCTGTTTGAGGGGCTATTCAGTCCCTATTTCACCGCAACTGCGGGCGTCTCATCTTTCTTACTGTTCTGACACATATGTCTCAAAGGCGGCGTCCGTTATGGGTGCCGCCTTTTTTGTGGGTACATACATTCATGAGGTTCCAACCCGAGTTAGGGGAGTGATCGTTATGGACAAAACTGCGTTCTTTACCATGCCGAGCGGTCTGTACGTGGTGAGCGCTGCGGCAGACGGGTTGCGCGCCGGCTGCGTCATCAACACTGCGGTGCAGGTGACGTCCATGCCGCCGCGTATTTCGGTTGCCGTGAACAAGGACAATGTCACCTCGGGCGTCATCGCATCGGCCAAAGCGTTCGCGCTGACCGTGATCGATCAGACCGCCGACATGCTCTACATCGGTAACTTTGGGTTCCGCACCAGCAGCGATTATGACAAGTTTGCCAAATACGAGACCCGCGAGACGGCTCTAGGCATGCCCTATGTGCCCGAGCACGCGGCGGCCCTGTTTAGCTGCCGTTTGATCGACACTGTGGATGTGGGCACGCATCTGCTGTTTATTGGCGAGGTCGAGGATGGCGAGCGCCTGAGCGACGAGACGCCGCTGACGTACGACTACTATCACAAGGTGCTAAAGGGCAAGACGCCGCCCAAAGCCTCGTCGTATCAAGGCTAGAAATGTTCTAAAAATACTTGCATTATACTATTGAGAATATATACTAATAAGTAAGTACACCAGCAGTCACGTTCGAGAGGAGAACATCATGGCTGAGGAAAAGAAGACGTATAAGTTTGTGTGCACCGTTTGCGGTTACGAGGTTGAGGTCGACACGCCCGAGCTGCCCGAGGATTACGTGTGCCCGGTGTGCGGCGTCGGTCCCGATCAGTTTGAGCTCGTCGAGGAGTAACTCGCAGGCACACGGCGAAAGCCGAACATAGCTCTGTCCAAGGGTCCCGGTCGAATTCTCGGCCGGGACCCTTTTGATTTATCTGACGGTTTAAAACGGTCTCACGTGTTACAGATTAAGACGTTATATCTGGACAGCCACGCCATCCCAATTACATTCCCGTTAGCAGCACGATGTCGAGAATCGTCACGATGGCACCGATCCCTACGAGCAGCGCGTTGAGCGGGCGCGAGTTGACGTATTTGCCCATGACACGGCGTGAGCTGGTGAGCCGTATGAGCACAAAGACCGTAATCGGCAACTGAAGCGACAGCAGCGCCTGACTCCAGATGAGACCCTCAAAAGGATTTGGGACGACCAAGCACGCCGCCACTGCGCCGACGAAACAAGCCGCCACCCCGATCGAGGAATGTCGGTCGTGGATGTCGTATTCCTCGTCGAACATGCCCGCGGTGATGGTGCCCGCCGCCATGCCCGCCGTCACACTACTCGATATGCCCGCAAACAGCAGTGCCACCGCAAAGATGGTCGAGCTTGCCGGGCCCAGAATGGGGGAGAACGTGTCCGCTGCGACGGCGAGGTCGTCTACGACAATGCCGTGCGCAAAGAAGGTCGTTGCGGCCAGGATGACCATGGCCGAGTTGATTGCCCAGCCCACGCCCATCGAAAAGAGCGTGTCGAAGAGCTCATAGCGCAGACGCTCTTCGATAACCTGCTCGCCTTGGCCTTCGAAGTGCATGGATTGGATGACCTCGGAGTGCAGAAAAAGGTTGTGTGGCATAACGACCGCACCCAGGACACTCACGATAATCGCGGCAGAGCCAGTGGGCATACTGGGCGTGATCCAGCTTGCGGCGGCTTGCGGCCAGTCGACCTTGACCAGCGCAAGCTCGGCCAAAAACGAGAGTCCTACCACGCCGACGAAGGCGATGATCCAGCGCTCGGCACGCTTGTAGGAGTTCGTCATGAGCATCGCCATCGATACTGCCGCCACGATGACGCAGCCCGCGCGCACGGGCAGCCCAAAGAGCATTTGAAGGGCAATCGCGCCGCCCAGGACCTCGGCCATGGCGGTGGCGATGGTCGCGAGATAGGCGCTGCCGAGCACGGCGCGTCCCACGATGCGGGGGAGAAAGCGGGTCGTGGCCTCGGCGAGACAGGCGCCCGTGGCGATACCCAGGTGCGCCGCGTTGTGCTGCAGCACAATGAGCATAATCGTGGACAGCGTGACGATCCACAGCAGCGCGTAGCCAAACTGCGAGCCCGCGGCCATATTGGAGGCCCAGTTGCCCGGGTCGATAAAGCCGACGGTCACGAGTAGCCCGGGGCCGATGTGCCGGGCGATATCCAGACCTCCGTGGCCTCCGGTGCGGTGCGAGCCAAAGTGTTGTTTGAGATGGTTGAGCATGGTGCGCTCCTGCGTGCCGTTTGCTTGACGCCGCAAAGGATACCCGTTTTAGGCCAAAAAGTTAACCAAGACTAACAAAATTGTTGTATTTGAATAGGATGGTGAAAGGGGGCTGCCGAAATGTCTTGATCTGTAACAACTAGGAATGGAAATTGGGCCTAGGTGTTACAGATCGAGACAGGGAGAAATGGTCCCATGGAATATCTCGATCTGTAACAGTTAGCTGCAAAAACCGGCCCTTCATGTTACAGATTGAGACATTCGGAGCCGTCTCTCAAAAACGTCTCAATCTGTAACAGTTAGTCGTCGAAATTGGGTCTTCCTGTTACAGATCGAGATGTTTGAAGCGGTGAGCTTGCGGGCCGAACCTGGGGCCCTTGTTGCCGTCCTTGAGGTCGGTGGTGTCCACTCGTAGGGCGTGCGTTACGCGATTGTTTCGAAACGGGTGGGAAACACAACGGGCCGGCGATGCTCCTAGTATGCCTAGTCAACTGACTGTCTAACACCTAGGGGAGGATCGCGATGCAGGCAGATTCCGCTCAGCAGCAGGGCCTTTATCGCCCCGAATTCGACCACGATGCATGCGGCATCGGCGCGCTTGCCGATATCAACGGTGAGCGCCATCACCAGATTCTGGACGACGCGCTGTCCATTCTGGTCAACTTGGAGCACCGCGGTGGCACGGGACTCGAGAAGAACACCGGCGACGGCGCTGGCATCCTGTTCCAGGTTCCGCATCACTTTTTCCGTAAAGAGGCTCAAAAGTGCGGCCAGATTCTGCCGGCAGAGGGCGACTATGGCGTGGCCATGCTGTTCTTTCCACAGGACGACAAAGGCGTAGAGGATGCCCGCCGCGTGTTTGAGGAGGGTTGCGCCGAGGCCGGCGTGCCGCTGCTCTTTTGGCGCGAGGTGCCGGTCGACCCGCACGACCTGGGCGAGACGGCCCGCGCCTGCATGCCCACTATCCTGCAGGCCTTCCTGGGCCGTCCGGACGACACGCCCGCCGGCGATGCCTTCGAGCGCCGCCTGTACGTGTGCCGCCGCACCATCGAAAAGAAGGCCGACGCCGAGTTTGCCCTGCGCGACAAGATCTTCTACGTGTGCTCCATGAGCCCGCGCACCATCGTGTACAAGGGCATGCTGGTTGCCACGCAGATGCGCCGCTTCTTCATCGACCTCAACGACGCCGCCGTCAAGACGGCCGTGGCGCTCGTCCACTCGCGCTACTCCACCAACACCACGCCCAGCTGGGAGCGCGCGCACCCCAACCGCTTTATCATCCACAACGGCGAGATCAACACCCTCAAGGGCAACGTCAACTGGATTCGCGCCCGCGAGCCCAATCTGTACAGCCCCGTGCTGCAGCACGATCTTGAGCGTGTGATGCCCATCATCAACCGCGAGGGTTCCGACTCCGCGATTCTGGACAACGTGCTCGAGTTTTTGGTCATGAACGGCCGTTCGCTCACGCGTGCCGCATCCATGTTGCTGCCCGAGCCGTGGGACCACAACGACAATCTGAGCGAGGAACGCCGCTCCTACGACGCCTACCAGTCCATGCTCATGGAGCCGTGGGATGGCCCGGCCGCCATTGCCTTTACCGACGGTCGCACGCTGGGTGCCGCCCTCGACCGTAACGGCTTGCGTCCCGCCCGCTACTATGTGACGCGCGACGGTCGCTTTATGCTGGCAAGCGAGGTGGGCACCATCGAGGTGAGCCCCGAGAACATCCTGACGAGCGGCTGCCTGGGACCGGGCCAGATGCTCGAGGTCGATTTTGCCCGCGGCCGCGTCATCTACAACGACGAGCTGCGCGCCCGTTACGCCAAGGAAAAGCCCTATCGCGACTGGATCGCCGAGGAGACGCTGACCGTCGACGCACTCGACAAGCCCGCCGCGCCCGCGCCCGCCGAGGATGCCGAGGTGCCCGCCGCCGTGCGCATGGCCAAGCTCGGGTATCACTGGGATGATGTTGACGAAGTCGTGCGTCCCATGGCCCAGCAGGGCAAGGCGCCGCTCGCCTCGATGGGTATCGATGCGCCGCTGGCCTGCCTGTCCAAGAAGACGCGCTCGTTCTTCGACTACTTCTATCAGCTGTTCGCTCAGGTCACGAACCCGCCGATCGACGCCCTGCGCGAGCATATGGTCACCTCGACCACGCTCTACCTGGGCAACCACGGCAACCTGCTCGAGGACTCCCGCACGGCCTGCCAGCTGGTGCGTCTGGAGCGCCCGCTGCTGAGCGAGGAGGAGTTCGACCGCATTTGCGCGATTGACCGTGTTGGCTTTAAGACCCGCCGGTTCCGTGCCGTGTACCGCCGCGATGCGGGTGAGGGCGCGCTGCAGGCTGCGCTCAAGCAGCTTGCAGAGGACGTTGAGGCTGCGGTCCGCGACGGCGTGAACATCGTGGTATTGAGCGACCGCGCTGCCGCAGGCGAGGTGCCCGTGCCGTCGCTGCTCTCCGTGGGCTGCGTGCACAACCACCTGATCCGCGCCGGCGTGCGCACCTTTGCCGACATCGTGGTGGAGTGCGGCGACGCCGTGTCCCCGCATGACTTTGCGGCACTGGTGGGCTACTCCGCGAGCGGCATCTATCCGTACAACGCACATGCGTGCATCCGAGATCTGGCGGCACGCGACGACCTGGACGTGACGGCCGAGCAGGGCATCGCCAACTACAACAAGGCCGCGACAGCGGGCATCGTTTCCATCATGTCCAAGATGGGCATCTCCACGGTGCAGAGCTATCACTCCGCGCAGATTTTCGAGGCCGTGGGCTTTACTCCGGAGTTCGTCAGCGCGTACTTTGCCGGCACGGTGAGCCGTGTGGGCGGTATGGGTGTCGAGGACGTCGAGCGCGAGCAGAATGAGCGCTATGACGCCGCGCTCGCTATCTTTAAGAGTCCGGCTCCCGATCAGCTGCCCACGCTGGGCCTGACCAAGTGGCGTCCGCTCGGCGGCGAGGATCACCTGATTGACCCCCAGACCGTCTACCTGCTGCAGACCGCCTGCCGCGAGGACAGCTACGACACCTTTAAGGAGTACAGCGCCCGCCTGCACCGCACCGGCCGTGCCGTGCGCCTGCGCGACTTGCTCGACTTTGACGGCAGCGACCGCACCCCGGTGGCACTCGATGAGGTGGAGCCCGCGCTCAACATCGTCCGCCGCTTTAACACCGGCGCCATGTCGTATGGCTCCATCAGCAAAGAGGCACACGAGTGCATGGCCATCGCCATGAACCGCCTGCATGGCCGTTCCAACTCGGGCGAGGGCGGCGAGGACCCGCGTCGCGAGACCCCGCTGGCCAACGGCGACTCCAAGAACTCCGCGATCAAGCAGGTGGCAAGTGCGCGCTTTGGCGTGACGAGCCGCTATCTTTGCAGCGCCTTTGAGATCCAAATTAAGATGGCCCAGGGCGCCAAGCCCGGCGAGGGTGGCCACCTGCCCGGCAAGAAGGTCTATCCCTGGATCGCCGAGGTCCGTCAGTCCACGCCCGGTATCGGCCTGATCTCGCCTCCGCCGCACCACGACATCTACTCCATCGAGGACCTGGCAGAGCTGATCTTTGACCTTAAGAACGCTAACCCCGGCGCGCGCGTGTCGGTCAAGCTGGTCAGCGAGGCCGGCGTCGGCACCATCGCCACCGGTGTGGCCAAGGGCGCCGCCGACAAGATCTTGATCAGCGGACACAATGGCGGCTCGGGTGCCGCGGCGCGCGATTCCATTTGGCACGCCGGTCTGCCGCTGGAGCTCGGTCTTGCCGAGGCCCAGCAGACGCTGCTGCAAAACGGCCTGCGCTCGCGCGTGGTGCTCGAGGCCGATGGCAAGCTCATGGACGGCACCGACGTCGCCGTCGCCTGCCTGCTGGGTGCCGAGGAGTTTGGCTTTGCGACCATGCCGCTCATCTCCATGGGCTGCCTTATGCAGCGCGACTGCCAGCAGGATACCTGCCCGGCCGGCATCGCCACGCAAAACTGCCGCCTGCGTCGCGGCTTCCGCGGCAAGCCCGAGCACGTCGAACACTTTATGCTCTTTGTTGCCGAGCAGCTGCGCGAGGTCATGGCGAGCCTGGGCTTCCGCACCGTCGACGAGATGGTCGGCCATCCCGAGTGCTTGCGCCAGATTGAGGTCCCGGGCAACCGCAAGGCCAACCTGCTCGATCTGTCGCCCGTGCTGGCGAGCGCGACCTGCGAGTTCGGTGCCCACATCCCGGGTGCCGACGGTCGTCACTTCCTGCCGCAGATGGCTGCGGACAGCGAGCTCGACAAGACGCTCGACTCCACGTTGTTTGTGCCCTATACGGCCGATGCCCGTGCGCACCTGCGTCCGATTCGCTTCCGCGCCGATATCGCCAACGTCAACCGTTGCGTGGGCACCATCTTGGGCAACGCGGTGACCAAGGCGCATCCCGAGGGCCTGCCCGCCGGCTCCATCACCATCGATTGCGATGGTTCGGCCGGTCAGAGCTTTGGCGCCTTCCTGCCGCGCGGCATTACGCTCAACGTGTGCGGCGACGCCAACGACTACTTTGGCAAGGGCCTTTCGGGCGGCGAGGTGTCGGTGCGCCCCAACCCGCATGCGACCTACAAGTTCGACGAGAACATCATCGTGGGCAACGTTGCGTTCTTTGGCGCTACGAGTGGCCGCGGCTTCATTAACGGCCTGGCCGGCCAGCGCTTTGGCGTACGCAACTCCGGTGCCACGGTGGTGGTCGAGGGCTGCGGCAACCATGGCTGCGAGTACATGACGGGAGGTCTGGCGCTCATCCTGGGCGAGGTCGGGCAGAACTTCGCCGCCGGCATGACGGGCGGCGTGGCTTACGTCTTTGACCAGTACGGCACGCTCGATGCCCGTGTGAACCACGAGAGCGTTGAGCTTAAAGCCCCGACGGCCGGTGAGCTGGCGCAGATTCGTGCGCTCGTCCAGGAGCACGTGGACGCGACGCAGAGCCCGCGCGGCATTAAGCTGCTCTACAGCTTTGAGACGATGAGCAAGCACTTTGTGAAGGTCATTCCGACCGAGTACGAGCGCGTGCTGGCGATTGTCGCCGCCGCCGAGGCCGTCGGCAAGACGCATGAGCAGGCCGAGGAGCTGGCGTTTGACATTGTGACCGGTCGCGCCGACGCCGCCGATGTCGCTCGCTTTGATGTGGCGGGTGGTGTCGCTGGCGCTGTGCCCGCCGCCGCCAGCTCTGTTGCTTCGACCAAGAAGGAGGCGTAAGTGCCATGGGTAACCCCGGTGCTTTTCTTGATATCGATCGCGTGACCCACGAGCTGCGCCCCGTGGAGGAGCGCAGCCGCGATTTCGATCCGCTGTACGTGGAGCTCGACGACGATGCGCGCCGTGCCCAGGCGAGCCGCTGCATGATGTGCGGTGTGGCGTTTTGTCAGATGGGCGCGAGCTTTGGCAAGGCGCGTCCGAGTGGCTGCCCACTGCACAATCTGATTCCCGAGTGGAACGAGCTAGTGTATCGCGGCCGCTGGGACGAGGCTGCCGAGCGTCTGTCACTCACCTCGCCCATGCCCGAGTTCACGAGCCGCGTGTGCCCGGCGCTGTGCGAGGCCGCGTGCAACCTGGGCTCGGTCGACGGCCAGCCCACGACGATTCACGACAACGAGCGTGCGATCAGCGACCATGAGTGGGCCAACGGCGGCCCGCGCCGCTTTGAGCCGGCAGGGGAGGATGCGCCCACGGTCGCTGTGATTGGCTCTGGCCCGGCTGGCCTGGTGGCTGCATGGGAACTTGCGCGTCGCGGCGCGCGCGTGACGGTGTTTGAGCGTGACGACCGCCCGGGCGGCCTGCTCATGTACGGCATTCCCAACATGAAGCTCGAGAAGTCCGTGGTCGAGCGTCGCGTGACACTTATGCGCGAGCTGGGCATTGTGTTCGAGCTGGGTGCTGACGTTACGAACCCTGCGGTGGCGGCCAGGCTCAATGGCTTTGACGCCGTCGTGGTGGCTGCCGGCGCTCGTGCTCCGCGTGGGCTTTCGGCTGCGAACATTGATGCCCCGGGCGTGGTGTACGCCGTGGACTACCTGACGGCTTCGACCGTCTCGGTGCTCGATGGCGGAGAGCCCGTGGTGAACGCGTGCGGCCTGGACGTCGTGGTCATTGGCGGCGGCGATACCGGCAACGACTGCGTGGGTACCGCGGTGCGCCAGGGTGCGCGCAGCGTGCGTCAGTTTGAGTTCTTGCCGGCGGCGCCCGATAAGCGCGCGGCGAGCAACCCCTGGCCGCAGTGGCCCAATGTGAAGAAGACCGACTACGGCCAGCAGGAGGCTATCGCTGCCATGGGTGGCGAGATGCGCGCCTGGGGCGTGGATACCCTCGAGGTGCTGCTGGACAAGAAAGGCGCGGCCGCGGGTCTGCGTGTGGTCAATCTGGACTGGTCGGCCGGTAAGCCGGAGCGCATCGCGGGCTCCGAGCACGAGGTGCCGGCGCAGTTGGTGCTCATCGCCTGCGGCTTTACGGGCCCGGAGCACGGTGTGTTCGACGCCGTTGGCGTGCCCGTTGCCGCTGCTGGTCGTCCGCTGCCTGTGATGGCTGCCGAGGGCTCGCATCTTGCGGCGCGTGTCGACGGCGTCGCTGTGGATGCCGCGCCGGTGTATGTTGCCGGTGACGCTCGTAACGGCAGCTCGCTCGTGGTGAACGCTATGGCCGACGCCCTGGCCTGCGCTGCCGAAGTCGCCGACGCGCTGGAGCTGTAAGGCGGCTGTCCACAGCTGAATCGTCAAGGGCTGTCCCCGAATGCCGGCCCAAAAGGAACGTCCCCAAGTGCCGGCAGCTGGGGACGTTCCTTATGTGCCGGCATTCGGGGACACTCCTTGCGGGTTTGCGACCGATTTGTTCGTTTGTCGACGCGCGAGTGTCCATTCGGCGTCTTCTTGAGCTGTGGTCACCTGTTGTTTCTGTGGTGGCTGCGGGTATCTGGCTCAAAAGGGCGGGTTGGCCGTCTATGTTTACCTGTGGTTTTGTTGCGGCGCGCATATTCGGTCAAGTGTCCCGTCAAGTGTTTGGTCAGCATCTGGTTTGCAGTCGGAGGCCTATTTTGTCCGCGCTGGTCGTGGCTGCCCACCCTCCTCGTAAGCTCAAATTGAGGTTCATCAGTTTGAGGAGGATGCCGTGACTGACCACGTTTTAGACCGAGCGCATCTGGCTGAAGCCGTCGGCAACGATATTGCCGACATGGCCCATTTTTGGATGCTGCGGAAGTTTCAGTTTTTGGAGCCAGCGCGCGAGCAGTTTGAGATCATTGTTGACCCGTGGCTCAGCTATTGCACCGAGCCTTCGCAAAACGAAATCATGGCCTACAACATGGCATTTACCGATTGGCTGCTCTTCGAGCGCCCCTATCGCCATGGCAAGACGCTGCTCGAGCTATATGTTGACGAGCCGCCGGCATCGCTTTCGCCTGTCTCGCTCAAGCGGCTCGAGCAGGTGCGCGACACACAGTATTTCTCGCGTTTTGGCATTTTGGACAAGGATCCCGCGACTGGCATGGTCATGCTGAAGGATACGCGTACCGACCTTCGCTTTGATGTCTACGACCCGCATATCGTGCAAAAGGAGCATTGGAGCGACGGCGCGATCGCGGTGCGCCTCGCCTGCGTCGACGATGTCTGGCTGACGGCGGGACAGCTCTATCTGTATGACATCGCGCGCCTGAGTGACACGGCGGTCGATGGACCGGGTGCGGTGCATCCGGAGGACCTGCAGGATGGCTTTGACACCTCGTGCATCAGCTTCTTCTTGCGCCTGGTCCGCGACATCATGGGCGCCCAGGGGCGCTACGTAAAGTCGCTCAACATCTACGAACAAGAATGGGAGTAGGGGATGTGACTGGCGTCGCCCTACAGCCCTGACTTTGTCTCAATCTGTAACGTTTAGCGGCTGTTTGAGCCCGTAACTGTTACAGATTGAGACGGAAGGTTGGCGGCTGTCGAAAGATCTTGTTCTGTAACAACTAGAGGCTCAAAGACTGTCTTCCTGTTACAGATCAAGACATTTGTCAGCGGAGGCAACGGTGACGATGGTCCATTTGTCTGACGTGGTGGTGATGAAAGTGTCTAATACCGTTCTCAAACACAAACATGCGACTCGCAACACGTTGGCGCGGAATAGGATGCTCGCGCGGCTCACGGAGACGGCCAAGCAAGGTGCGCTGCTCGCAACGCATGACAATACCGAGCTCATGTGGCTGCGACGCCATGTTGGAACCGACGATATCGCGGAGCCCGAGCCGTACCTGTTCTGTTTTCAGCATGATTGGGATGCATTGACGCCGGCGGAGCGAGCGCTGAGGACTATCAAAGGGCTTGCGGAATTTCATCCCGATTGGGCGTTTTGGGGCTATGACGCGGCGCTTTTGTGGGGTTTGGAGGTGCCGAATGATCTGCTCGGGCCGCGCTTTCTTGTTAAGACGGGTTGCTCGGTGACGTTGAGCAGCGGGTGCAGGTTGTTGCGTCCGCAGATGGCGGGCGCGCTCGAGCGTGTTGATGGCGTGCGGGTGACGTCGTTTTGGCGCACGGTGGAGGATTGCTTACTGCGTGCGCCGTTCTCCTACGGGTTGGCGATTGCCGATTCTGCACTGCGGGCGAAAGGCGTATCACGTGGGGATTTGTGCGAGCGCCTCCGCGCCGATTGCGAGGGCAGGCGAGGGTATCGCAGGGCACAGGCGATTGCGTCGTATGCGGACGGGCTGTCCGAAAACGGCGGCGAGTCTCGGTTCCGAGCGTTCTTTATTGCGTACGGCTTTCCGGTTCCGGAGCTGCAGGTGGAGTTTCGCGATCCGCTCGATTCGAGCCAGGTGTTTCGGGTTGATTATTTCTGGAGGCTCGAGGATGGGACATGTGTCATCGGCGAGCTCGACGGGAAGGGAAAGTATACCCTGCAGGATGGTGGGGATCGGGGGTCGGTCGACCCATTCGTGGCAGAACGTCAGCGAGAGTCTCATCTGACGATGCTCGGGCACAAGGTGCTTCGGTTTACGTTTGATGAACTCAAGAACCCGGGGAAGCTGGCTGAAAAGATGAGACTGGCGGGAATTCAACAGCGGGCCGATCTGGCTGAGGAATGGAGACGCCAGTGGTATGGGCGCTGAGAGGTTTTGTCTTGATCTGTAACGTTTAGAAGTTGTTTGAGTTCGTAATTGTTACAGATCGAGACAAACCGGTGAAACGTCGACCGAATGTCTCGATCTGTAACATCAAGGGGCCCAACAACCCTGTATCTGTTACAGATCGAGATATTTCCCTGGTGTCGCTGGGGTGGGACTGCAGCATATTCCGTCTCCCACATCCCCTCTTCCCTCCGTTAACCGATGCGTCTGCAGCAATCCAGCGGGACTAGGTGATAATGGACAAATGTTCAAGTTAATCGTGAGGGAGGAGCTCGATATGGCGTCTGCCGATCGTTCCACGTTGTTTATCAATGCGACCATTCTGGATGGCTCGGAGCATATGGAGCCGCAACCCGATATGGCCGTGACTGTTGAGCGCGGCGTCATCACCTGGATGGGGCCGAGTGCTGTGGCGCAGGCGCCCGCGGGTGCCGAGGTTATCGACCTGGGCGGTGCGTATCTCATGCCCGGTCTCATCAATATGCACGTGCACCTGTGCGGCTCGGGCAAGCCTGTCTCGGCCGGCGATGCGGGCGCGCTGATGAAGAAGCTCGATAATCCCGTGGGGCGCGCCATCGTGCGCCATATTCTTAAGGGCAGCGCCCAACAACAACTGGCAAGTGGCGTGACCACGGTGCGCAGCGCGGGCGATCCGCTGTTTGCCGATCTGGCCGTGCGCGATGCTATCGATGCCGGCAAGTATCAAGGTCCTCGCCTGGTGGCGCCGGGAACGGGCGTCACGGTGCCGGGCGGCCATGGTGCGGGCTTGTTCGCCCAGGTGGCCAACAGTCCCGCCGAGGCAGCCGAACAGGTGCGCGACCTGTATGCGCGTGGTGCCGACGTCATTAAGCTGTTCGTGACGGGCGGCGTGTTCGACGCTACCGAGGTGGGCGAGCCGGGCGTGCTGCGCATGCCGGTCGAGGTTGCCGCGGCGGCGTGCAAGGCTGCGCACGAGGTGAGTCTGCCGGTTATGGCCCATGTCGAGAGTACCGAGGGCGTGAAGGCCGCGCTTGAGGCCGGCGTTGACACGATTGAGCACGGCGCTCCGTTGACGCCCGAGATTCTGGAGCTGTACCGTGGCGCCGCGGGCACGCAACTCGAGGGGCGTGCGCCCAGTGTTACCTGCACTATCAGCCCGGCGCTGCCGTTTGTATTGCTCGACCCGAAAAAGACCCATTCGACCGATACGCAAAAGAAGAACGGCGATATCGTGTGCTCGGGCATTATCGAGAGCGCCCGTGCCGCACTGGAAGCTGGCGTTAAGGTGGGCCTGGGTACGGACTCGAGCTGCCCGTTCGTGACGCAGTACGACATGTGGCGTGAGGTGGCCTATTTTGCCAAGTATGTCGGCGTGAGCAACGCCTTCGCACTGCATACGGCTACGCAAGTCAACGCCGAGCTGCTGGGGCTGGACGGCGAGACTGGCACGATCGAGTGCGGCAAGGCCGCCGATATCTTGGTGACGCGCGAGAACCCGCTCGATGACCTGTGCGCTCTGCGTGAGCCGATGCACGTGATGTGTCGCGGCGATCTGGTGTGCAAACTCAAGGTGAAGCGCATCCCCGAGGTGGATGCCGAGCTCGACGCGATTATGGCCATGCCAGCCGAAGCGCTGGCTGAGGAGCTGGCCCGCGACGGCGTAGCATAGGTGTGACAAAGGGACAGCTCCGTTGTCGCATACAAAAAGCCGAGGTCTCAGCGCGAGGCCTCGGCTTTTATTTGTCCTATGGTATGGCGGCTAGGAGCGCGTCTCCATCTTGGCGTGGCACTTGGGGCAGGTGACGCGGATCTTGCCCTTGCCCTTGGGGACGGAGAGCATCTGGCCGCAGTTGGGGCACTTGAGATAGGCCGTGGTCTTGCGGCCCTTCCACATCTTCTTGGCCGTGCGCTTGGCACGCTCAAAGTCTTCCTTACTGGTGCCGGCCGCGCGTGAGGTGCTGGCCGCTGCGGTTCCGCCGCCCAAGCTGGCGACGAATTTGCCCAGGCAGGGGACGTTTGCAGTCGCGGCGACAAAGGCCTCGTTCTCCTTGTGACGTGCGTCGATATTTTTGGACAGGCCGCGCAGCACGCCAATCACGATTACGGCGATGGCAATCCAGCTGAGCCACTGGATGCGGGCTATCGATCCGATCATCGCGATGACGATGCCGGCAAAACCCATCACGATGGTGAGTTCATCGGCACCATTGCGACCCTTCATAAAGTCATTCATGCAAATTGCCTTTCGTTCGATATGCTGCACGCCTTTATACCCGATTTAGAGCAAGGGGGACAGGTTAATCTGCACCAATGTGGTGCAAACATACCTGTCCCCGGAATACCAAGACGGTGCAAACGTACCTGTCCCCAATGCCCCAATTACTTGGAGAGTTTGTCGACGACGCGTTCGATTTCGGCGAGTTTGGCGGCTTTGAGGTCTTCGTCGCCCGATTCGATTGCCGAAGTCACGCAGCCCTCGATATGCGCCTTGAGCACGTCGGCGTTAATGCGCGCGAGGAGCGCCTGTGTGGCCATGAGCTGCGTGGAGATATCGACGCAGTAGCGGTCCTCCTCGACCATCCGCAGGATGCCGTCGATCTGACCGCGTGCCGTCTTGAGCATGCGGGTCACCGATTTATGGTCTGCCATCATGTCGGGTCCTCGTTTCTGGTCGATCTTCCGGATGTCCCCGTCAGTTGCGGTGAAATACGGACCGTTTAAAGGCCTAGGGCGGCACAACAGTCCGTATTTCACCGCAACTTCTGAGGATTCAGTAGGCAGCGACTGCTACGCGGCGGTCACAGACAGGGCGTGGAATTTCTCGCCCGCGGCCTCGACAGCGGCGGCGAGTTGCTCGGCGGTTACGGTGTCGGCGCACTCAACCTGGACGGTCTGGGTCTCGTGATCGGCGTCGGCGTCGGTCACGCCGGCCACGTTGAGCAGCGCCGTCTCGACGGTGGCATCGCAGTGGCCGCACATAAGGCCGGAAGTCTTGATCGTGTAACGCATGGGTATTCCTCTCTGTTGTGTCGGCTTTCCCAGGCACCCGACCTTGACCTTCAAACCGTCGCTCGCGTACCAAAGTACGCGTCGCTCCTCTTTCAGGTCAATCTCGGGCACCTGGAAAACCCGTTCTAAATGGACTTAATGGTGAGCTTATTTTGCCACTTTTGGCTTAAAGGATTTTAAGCGCAGCGCATTGCTTACGACGCAGACACTCGACAGGCTCATGGCCGCGGCGCCGAACATCGGCGAGAGTTGCCATCCGGTGAGCGGGAAGAACACGCCCGCCGCCAGTGGAATGCCGATGCCGTTGTAGAACAGCGCCCAGAACAGGTCCTGCTTGATGTTGCGGATCGTGGCGCGTGAAAGCTCGATGGCGCGGGCGACGTCCATGAGGTCGCTGCGCATGAGTACCACGTCGGCGCCCTCCTTGGCGATGTCGGCGCCGGTGCCGATAGCAAGGCCCACGTCGGCGCGCGCCAGGGCGGGGGAGTCGTTGATGCCGTCGCCCACCATGGCGACCTTGCCGCCCGCATCCTGCAGTTCGCGCACGTGGCGTTCCTTGTCGGCGGGGAGGACGTCGGCGATGACCTGTTCGCTGCTCAGCCCCACGCGGCGGGCGATGGCCTCGGCCGTCACGAGGTTGTCGCCGGTGAGCATGCGCACGTCGACGCCGAGCTTGCGGAGTGCGGCGATGGCCTCGGCGCTTGTCTCCTTGACTTCGTCAGCCACGGCAATGGTGCCGACAAGCTCTCCATTCTTGGTAAAGAACAACGGCGTCTTGCCTTCGGCAGCGAACTGTTCGGCAAGGCCGACGGGCACGGTAACGCCCAACTCGTCCATCAGGCGTACGTTGCCGGCTGCAATGGCGTTTTGCCCCTCGTGCGCCGTAACGCCACGACCGGGCACGGCAGTAAAGTCTTCGACCATGCGCGCGACGATCCCGCGTGTCTCGCACTCGGCCATAATCGCCTCAGCCAGCGGGTGCTCGCTCGAGCGCTCCAGCGCGGCGGCCAGCTTGAGCAGCGCTTTTTCGCTCATGGCGGGCGAGCCGTCGGCGCGCGTGGCTACTACGATATCGGTCACAGCAGGCTTGCCGCGGGTGACCGTGCCCGTCTTATCGAGCACCACGGTACCTACGCTGCGCAGGTTCTCCAGCGCCTCGGCGCTCTTAAAGAGAATGCCCATCTCGGCGCCCTTGCCGGTGCCGACCATAATGGCGACGGGCGTGGCCAGGCCCAGCGCGCACGGGCAGCTGATCACCAGCACGGCCACGGCGGAGGTGAGCGCCTCGTTTATGCTGCCGGTCAGTGCCATCCACGCCGCAAAGGTCACGGCCGAGATCACGAACACCACGGGCACGAACACACCGGCGACCTTGTCGGCCATGCGGGCGATGGGCGCCTTGGTGGCGTTGGCGTCCTCGACGAGCTGGATAATCTTGGCGAGCGACGTGTCGGCACCCACACGCGTGGCGCGGAAGGTAAACGAGCCCGTGCGGTTGACCGTGGCCGCATTGACAGTGTCGCCGGCGGTCTTCTCCACGGGAATGGATTCGCCGGTGAGCGCGCTTTCGTCCACGGCCGAGCTGCCCTCGAGCACCACGCCGTCAACGGGGATGGACTCGCCGGGGCGCACACGCAGCACCTGGCCGGGCAGAATGGCATCGACGTCGACGGTGGCCTCGCTGCCGTCCTCTGCCACGACGGTCGCGGTCTTGGGTGCTAAGTCGATGAGCGCCTCGATAGCGCCGCCGGTCTTGGACTTGCTGCGCGTCTCGAGGTATTTGCCCACGGTGACGAGCGACAGGATGGTGCCAGCGCTCTCAAAATACAGGTTGTCCATGCTCGTCATCATGGCCTCGTGCACCTGACCTGCGGCTAGCTGGTCGGCCATGATGAACATGGCGTAGAGCGACCAGGCGATGGAGGCGGTGGCGCCCACGGCAATAAGGGCGTCCATGGTGGGCGCGCCGTGCGCGAGCGATTTAAACCCGTTGATAAAGTACGCGTCGTTGACGTAGACGATGGGGATGAGCAGGACGAGCTCGGTGAGCGCGAGTGTCATGCTGTGGGTATGGTCGGTGAAAATACCGGGCAGCGGCCAGCCGAGCATGTGCCCCATGCCTATGTAGAACAGTGGGATGAGGAATACGATCGAGATGATGAGGCGGGTGCGCATGGCGGAGGCGGCGGCCTCCAGCTTTTTGGTGGGCGACTCCATATGGGCGGCGCCGGACCTGGCTTGCGTACTGCCGTTTTGGGAGGCGTCGATGCCCGTGCTGACGGGCGAGGCCGAGTAGCCCGCGCGGTCGACAGCGGTGCAGATGTCGTCGGGGGAGACCTGCGCAGGGTCGTAGTCCACCAGCATAGAGCCGGCGAGCAGATTGACCGCGACACTTTGGACGCCGTCGAGTTTGCTGACGGCACGGTCCACGTGCGCTTGGCACGCGGCGCACGTCATGCCGCCCACGTCAAACTTATCTTGAGCCATGGCTTCTCCTTTCTGTGACGTAGTGTCGGAAATGTTAACCTGCCGATACTATACACCCATACCCCCTGGGGGTGTCCAGTACAGAAAGAAATGTATGAGATTTCGTTACAGATGAGGATGGATGGTTGGCCGATGGACCGTCCCAACCAATCATCTCAATCTGTAACATCTAGCCCAGTTTTTGCCGAGCTGCTGTTACAGAATGAGACAAACTCTCCGGCGGCAAATCAATATCTCGATCTGTAACATCTAGCGGGGAAAATGACCTCTAACTGTTACAGATTGAGATTTTGTTTTGAGAGGTTTGAGTTTGTCTCCATCTGTAACAGTTAGACCGGTTTTTGGATTCCAGATGTTACAGATCGAGACGAACCTTCAGCAATAAACTCAATGTCTCAATCTGTAACATCTGGCGGGAAATATGACCCCTTACTGTTACAGATCGAGACAGACCGTCCGCGGCCAACTCAAATGTCTTGATCTGTAACATCTAGAGAGGTTTTTGACCCCTTACTGTTACAGATTGAGATGTTGTCTCGCGGGATTGGGGTTTGTCTCGTTCTGTAGCATCTAGACCTGTATCTGCCGAGCTAGTGTTACAAATCGAGACAACTGCCGGGGAGGGGTCCCGTCACGGCAAGACGCCCGCCGCCTAGATACAGAACCCGGGAATCACACAGGTTAGCTTGTTTGGCTTTTCCGCAGGCGTTGCGTACGTAAAGACGTCGCCGTCGTGGCCCACACGGTTTATGTAGAGCGTGCCTTCGGTCTCCGATGAGTCGGGGCTCACCGTGCGCTCCCACCAGCAGGTGTTCTTGCCCTTCCACTGGCGGACCATCGTCTCGTTCGTGGAATACGGGCTCACCTTGAGCTCGCGGAAGAGCTGATACTCCTTGCCCTCGCCGTTGTAGATTTCTGCCAGGTAGTGATAGTCCTTGGCAAACGAATCGGGCGGTTGCGTACCGCACAGCTCGACCATGGCGGGCAGCCAAAGGGTTGCGGGCAACTCGCTCAGACACGATGCACTGTTGGCGGCGCCAGCGTTATTCGAGACCTTTTTGACAGATTTGATGAGCGCGCGCAACTTGTTGGGCAGCAGCTTAAGGCCGTCGCCGTCGAGCCATTCCCGCAGCTCGCAAACTGCCCAGCCGGCGCTCGGCGGTTCAGCCGCAGCGTTGCGCTCGGCAATACCCGCGTCGAACATAAACGTCAGTCCGGCCTTGCCCGTCCCGTCCAGAAGCTCATCGTGACGGATGCCCACAAGCTGCGCGCCGACCTCCAGCCCGTTGGTGAGTTTCACGCGCTTGGTACACGGATAGGGGATATGCCCATCGGCATCGAGCAGGTGATAGCGCTTGGCAATCTCGCGTGCCTCGCTACGGGTCTCGGCGGCCTTAATCTTGAGCGAAATCTCCTGCAGCTGATCCCAGGTGTAGTCGTCAAGTGAACCGCGGATGCCGTCGAGGTAGTCGGGGATGCCAAAGCCATGGGTTGCCGCCCCGATAACGCTGAGCCCCGCAACGGCTGCGATAGCGCCGCCGATAATAAAGCGGCGGCGGGTCATGGCATCGTGGCGGGCCTGATTCAGGATCTCTCGTGCGCGCTCGCCGGCGACGTCGACCTTAAGGTGCGTGCCAGAATCGATATCAATTGCGGCCTCGTCTCCTGCACCTTCGCGGCCTTCGGATTCGGCGTCGGTGAGGTATGCCGAGAGCACCTCGAGCATCTGCTGCTCGGTGGGACGATCGCACTGCTCGACTGAGAGACCCTTCATGATGATCTGGACGAGCGCCTCATCGCCCTCGCAGCGCGGCTCGAGCGGTGCCGGCTTGGTCTTGGTCTTTACGAGATAGAACGAGCCGGTTGCAGCGGCGTCCGTCGACTCAAAGTCAAACGGTTTGCGACCGCTGTAGAGCTGGTACAGAATGCTCGAAAGCGCATAGACGTCGATTGCCGGCGAACGGCGAAGGGCCGCGATGCCTTCGATATCCTGCGTGAGCATCTCGGGCGCGGCGTATGCGGGCGTGGCAAAACGCCAGATGTCGGCGCGCCGGGTGATCGTGTCGTCGCCGAGAGCCATGGTCGCGGAGCCCATGTCGATGAGGCAGGGGTCAAAGGAACAATCAGCAATCTGCTGCTCGAGCGTTCGGCTGGTGGTGCGGAACATGATATTGGCAGGCGACAGGTCGCGATGGATGACCGGATTCACGAGGCCTTGGGTCATCAAGAGCGCACGAAGCACGGCGTTTCCGACGGCGGCGACCATCTGGGTGGTCAGCCCGCCCGAGGCGTCGTGCGGAAGCAGGGGCAGCGCCTGCTTGAGCGAGGTGCCCTCGACCCACTCCATGAGGATGAGCGGGTCGTCCTCGCACGATCCGTAGCCATAGACGCGCGGAAATCCGCGCAGGTGCGAGACGGTACACAGATGACGGTACTCCTCGAACAGCGCAGCGGTGTTGGCCAGGTGCGCTGCCGATTGCTCGGCGGAGCGGTCGGGGGCTTGGCCAGAGAGAAAGGCGTTGTCCTTGAGTAGCTTGACGGCAAAGACCTCGCCGCTCGTGTTGGTCGCGCGCAGCACGTGCCCGATGTTGCCGTTGTTGCGGTGGGCCGTCTGGAGAATAAGCGTCATAAACCGACGCTTGGCCTCGTCCTCGGCGCTGGGGTCGACCGCCACGGCGGTGTCGAACGTGTCAAGACGGATGAGTTTGTCGCCATAGGCGCTATCGGTAGTATCCATGGCGTTCCTTTGTCTGGCATGGGTTGCCGCACGTATACGTGAGCAGTGCGGATATCGGTAAAGTACCATGATAGCCGCACTGTCCACGTATACTGCTGAGTATTGTCGTTTACGACGCAGAAGGTAGAAGACGAAAGACGGACGGCGACCGTCTTTTGATCGCCGTCCGTGCTAGTCCACAATGACAAGGAATGTCGTGTAGAGACCCAGATGGAGCCTGTCGCTGTTGGCTATTTCCACCGGGGGATAGATCTTGCCAGGCTCGCGTTGGTCGCGCGGCGGCTCGATTACGATATCGCCGTCGCCCGCGCCCGATTCGAGCACCGTGCCGTTGGTCGATCCAAGGCCCTGGGCGTACCAGTGCTCACCCTCAAGCCAAATGCGAAGATGTTCGCGCGATGCGTCGGCGCCCACATCGGTGATGCTGGGCGAGGTTTTGGGCAAGGATCCAATTACCGTGCCACGCGGATCGCGTGTGAGGGGATGGATTTGCATGTCGACGCAGTTGTCGGCATGTGTCCTGAGCAGACCGAGGTTGGGAGCGACGGCGTGCGGCTGATCCAGACTGCCCATAAAGCCACGTCCGACGGTAGTTTCGGTGGTGCCAAAGTGCCCACCCGTCTTGCTGTCGCAAAAGCGCTCGACGGTGGCCACGCCCTGAACGGGATCGGCGAGCGCCCCCGTTGCCACAAAGAGCATAAGGTAAAGCGTGCTTTTCTCACGCACGGCATTGCCGTCAAAGTTGTCGATGCGATTGAGGGCATTTGCATATAGGCGGCTGTCCAGCTTGTAGCTGGCGAGAGCCGACATCATTTCGTTGGCGGCCGGACCGCGATAGTGCTCGGCGATTGCCCGATAGGCGGACTCGCCGCCGCCGAGCTTGCTGCAGATTGCCGCGGAAAGGTTGAGCGTGGTGACGGTAAAGTCGCTGTAGATGGCGGGCGCGCACTGGTCAGGCTTGCGATGGACGATGTAACGGGTGAGATACGAGCGGTTGGAAGAGCATTTCTCGAGCAGGGTACTGCCGAGATAAGAGTTTCCATTGATGAGCATTCGGGCGATCTCGAGATGTTTAAGACCGCCGAACGAGCGAATATCGTTATAGAGGACCGAGCAAGGCGTCTCTGCTGCCACGGATACCTCCTTTGATTGCTTCCTAGCCAATATGGCGATAGGAATTAATGGCCCCCGGTGGGCGACGTATTAAATGGCTGCGCAATATATAGCGTAACCAAAGCAACATTATAGGCCACATGTTCGAAATTGCAGGAAGACCGAGAGATTTGGTTTGGACTGGACGGAAATCCCCCTCTGTCTTGATCTATAACAATTAGGACCGATTTTACTCGGTAATTGTTACAGATTGAGACGCTTGTGAACCGTGTCGACCGTTTGTCTCGATCTGTAACACGTAGAGGAAGATTCGCCCTGTAGATGTTACAGATTGAGACAATCAGCCGGGCCCACCTCGTCCGCCTCGTCATCTGTGGTTTACGTGGGGGCATGCGAAGCACGGGTATACTAACCGGCGGCGAATCTGCTCCATCGCTTAGAGCTGCTGCGTCTGGACGGCGCGTGATAGGGCTGCCAAAGCGATCGCCAGCGTGCTGAGCAACGTCCTCTCTGTGCGCACCTGTTTTTGTATGTATTAGCGCACTACCAAGCACGCCCCGCGCGGCCGCATGCCGTGCCCATAACGCGTGCAGATAAGGAACAACAACATATGCGTAATTCTGTATCCGACGTCACGGACGCCGAGATTCTGGACGAGACCCGCGAGACCATGGCCCAGGCTGCCTTCGATGCTGCCGACGAGGCCAGCGCCGCCGAGACCGTCGAGTCCGCGACTGAGAACCTGCCCGCCTTTGACGAGCTGGGACTTTCGGACGAGATGCTTCGTGCCATCGAGAACCTGGGCTACACGGCGCCCACGCCCGTGCAGGCTGGCTCGATCCCCGTGGTGCTCGAGGGCCGCGACCTGCTTGCCGCCGCTCAGACCGGCACCGGCAAGACGGCCGCCTTCTTGCTGCCGACCATGAATAATCTGGAGCACATTGCTCCGCCCAAGCCCGTGCGTGAGCACGGCGGCCGCAACCGCCGGCGCGGTGCCAAGAAGCCCGAGGGCAACGGCCGCGGCCCCGTGATGCTCGTCATCACCCCCACGCGCGAGCTCGCGCAGCAGATCGACGAGGTCGCGAGCAAGATTGCCGACGTCACCGGCCATGTTGCCGTGACCGTCGTGGGCGGCGTGAGCTACAAGCCGCAGACCGCGGCGCTCAAGTACGGCTGCGACATTCTGGTCGCCACGCCGGGCCGTCTGGTCGATCTGATCGAGCAGGGTGCCTGCCACCTGGACGAAGTCAAGGTGCTGGTGCTCGACGAGGCCGACCGCATGCTCGACATGGGCTTTTTGCCCGCCGTCCGCCGCATTGTGCGCGAGACGCCGGCCGAGCGCCAGACGCTGCTGTTCTCGGCCACGCTCGACGAGGAGGCCGTGGGCGAGATCACCGCCCTGGTGAGCGCCCCGGCCCGCGTGGAGATCGCGCCCGCCACGTCGACCGCCGACACCGTCGACCAGTTTGTGTTCCCGGTGTCCATCGAGGCCAAGAACAACCTGCTGCCCGAGTTCCTCAAAAAGGAGGGCCCGGAGCGCACTATCGTCTTTATGCGCACCAAGCACCGCGCCGACAGCTGCTGCCGTCGTCTGGAGCGCAAGGGCATCAAGGCCGCCGCAATCCACGGCAACCGCAGCCAGGCCCAGCGCGAGCGCGCGCTTTCGGCTTTCCGCGACGGCACCGTCGACGTGCTGGTGGCAACCGACGTCCTCGCCCGCGGCATCGACATTAGCGACGTGCGCTACGTCGTGAACTTTGACGTGCCGGCCGAGCCGACCGACTACATCCACCGTATTGGCCGTACGGGCCGTGCCGGTGAGCTGGGCTGGGCCATCACGTTTGTGACCGAGCAGGACGTGGACGAGTTCTACGAGATCGAGAAGCTCATGGACAAGACCGCCGACATCTACGAGGCCGGCGACCTGCATGTGGGTCCCAACCCGCCTGCGGTTGATCCCGAGCGCGACCCTGCGGCCTTTAAGGTGAAGAAGAAGACCAAGCGCGGCAAGTCCAAGAGCAAGAAGAAGCTTGAGCAGGCGCGTCGCGATGGCAAGCGCAACGGCGACGATTACGGCGATGTGGCCGGTCGTTCCAACCGCGGTCGCGACGAGCGTCGCGGCGACGGCGAGCGCCCGAGCCGTCCTAAGCGCGGCGGCAAGACCCGCGTGCGCGAGGGCGTTCAGGCTCGCGTGGACGAGGCTGTGGAGAGCGTGGCCCGCGAGGTGGCTGCCGAGGAGCGCGGCGGTGCTGACGCCGTCAAGCAGGCCCCGCGTGGCAACCGTGCCGAGCGCCGCGCCAAGCAGTTCCAGGGCGAGGCGCATCGTCGTCGCCGCGAGGACGAGGACCGCGGCGGTCGTCGCCGTGTTGAGCGCGAGGACGAGGGCCGCGGTTCGCGCGGTGGCAAGCGCGGTTCGGGCGACCGCCGTCGTTCCGGTCGTGATGACGAGCGCGGCGAGCGCGATGAGCGCCGTGGCGGCGAAGGCCGTGGTTCGCGTGACGAGCGTGGTACCCGCGGCGGCAAGCGCTTTGACGAGCGCGGAGGCCGCGAGGGCGGCCGCGGTGGTGAGCGTCGCGAGGGCGCTCGTGGCAACGGCGGCCGCAGCGGCGCCGGTCGTTCGAATGAGTCGCGCGATCGTCGCGATCCGCGTGCCAGCCGCGATCGTCGCGATGACTGGCGGAACTACGACGACACCCGCGAGGAGCGCCGTGGCGGCTATCGCGGCGGGCGTGGCGGCAACCAGGCCGGCTCCCGTGGCGGTCGTGCCGGCGGTCGCGATAACCGTGGCAGCTATGGCAACAGCCGTGGCGGCAAGCGCGGCGGCAGCTCCCGTCGCCCCGGTGACGGCGGCGGCAAGCGCAAGTAACATACGCGTCGCACGCTAGAGCGAGGCGAACTAAGGGCCCCGAGCAACTATGCTCGGGGCCCTTTTGTTTGCCGCATCCGACCGTTGGTCCGGTGTGATTTGCTCAGGAATGCACCTGGAGGATGCTGAAGGCCCGTTTTCAGCCATGCGGCAATGGGTCCCATGGGGTGCGCCGTGCATTTTTTGGAGTATTCTGCAGATCGAGTTGCCTGCATACGATTCGACGTCGCCAGCGGTGGCCTTCGGATATCCCTAGCGAGCGTTTTGAGTCAGACTTTTCCGTTTTCCGGTGCAAAGGTGTGTCATTCTCGTTATAGCGGAACCCAAAATGATGCAGCGCCCTACAGTTTTGCCCGCTCGCGGCGGTGTTGGCACGAGCGCGTTGCAGAATACTCCGTTTTTTGCACGGTCCGGGATGGGGTACCTCAGGAGAACACAGCGGTATCACGTAAATATATGCAATCTGTAACGGAAATTATGCAAATCGATGAGGCAGACAGCATAGCTTGGTGCAAAGGGGTCAGGTTAATCTGCACCAGGTTGGTGGAAACAAACCTGACCCCTTTGCGCTAAACCGGGGTGTCCCCGCGCGCCGTATACTCTGTCTAAGCATGCGGGCGGCTTGGTGTGTTACCAAGCGTAGGGGAGGATGTTCGATGAGCATGTTCGAAATTGTGTTTAGTCCGACGGGCGGAACGGAGAAAGTGTCTGGTCTTGTGACCGGGGTGCTGGATGGGAATATCGTTACCGTCGATCTGACCGATAGCGGGTTGGATTTCCACGGGGTCTCGATGGCGAAGGGCGACGTTGCGGTTATCTCCGTCCCATCATATGCTGGCAGGGTTCCAGCTGTGGCGGTTGAGCGACTGGGAATGGTGCGTGGCAACGGAGCTCGGGCTGTTTTGGTTTGTGTTTACGGGGGCCGCGCGTTTGAGGATACGCTTATTGAGCTGGAAGACGTTGCGAAGCGTGCCGGATTTAGGGTGGTTGCAGCGGTTTCTGCCATTGCCGAGCATTCCGTTGCTCGTCAGTTTGCTGCTGGGCGACCGGATGCGCAGGATGTGGCGCAACTTTCAGAGTTTGCGCAGCGAATCCGGCAAAAGCTACTGGACGGGGCTGCGTCCGAGCCCTCTATTCCCGGCAATCGTCCTTATAAGCAAGCTGGAGGCCACAGTATGGTGCCCCATGCAACGGAGGATTGCGTCTCCTGCGGTGCTTGCGCTGCGTTGTGCCCTGTTCGAGCTATCGACAAGGACGATCCAAGGCAGGTGGATGGCGAGGCGTGCATATCCTGCATGCGTTGCGTCTCCGTATGCTCGCAGAATGCTCGCAAACTTGACCCTAACAAACTTGTCGCCGTTACCCAGATGCTGAGCAAGGCTTGCGTCGAGCGCAGGGAATGCGAGATCTTCATCTAACGCAAGCGAGATTGGTGCATTGGGGTCAGGTTAATCTGCACCAAGTTGGTGCAAACAAACCTGACCCCATTGCACCAGAGCAAGGAGTGTCCCTGCGTGCCGGCAGAAATGGATCTTCGCTAAGTGCCGCCTAAATACCGTTTATCGAAGAAAAAATACCGTTCATCGGTCATAATGGTTGTTCCGGCTTTGGGCTTGTCTACAATAGCTCCCGTAAAAAGAAATGCGGAAGGTTATCGAGTCCCTCGGACGTGAGCCTAACCAAAGTCTTTGAACGGGTGTGTCTCTATGGATGCATTCGCTTGATTTTGGTTGGGCTATATTTATGAAGGGACATGCCACCATGGGTTTCTTTTCTCGCCTGATGGGCGGTTCGGATGAGCAGACGACTGCGGCTTCCGAGTTCGAAATCCTCGCTCCCGTTTCCGGCGGGCTTGTTCATCTGGAAAATACCAATGACCCTGCTTTTAGCAGCCGTGCCGTGGGCGATGGCGTTGCCGTGGTTCCCCAAGAGGGAACGGTGTGCGCTCCTGTTTCCGGCACCGTCGCGGCGCTGTTTCCGACTGAGCACGCGCTGGGCATCATGTCCGACGACAGCTCTGCTCAGGTGATGCTGCATATCGGAATCGATACTGTTAAGCTTGAGGGCAAGGGCTTCCACGCGCTTGTTGCCCAGGGTGACCATGTCGACGCGGGCCAGCCCCTCGTCGAGGTCGATTTCGACGCGGTCCGCGCCGCCGGCTTCGATCCCACGGTCTTCGTTATCGTGTGCGAGCGCTCGGAGAACTCGACTCTTCGTGAGCATGCTTCCGGCCCTGTTGCTGCTAAAGAGCCTGTCATCTGGCTTTCCGAGTAAAATCTTGTGGTGGGTACCGTGGTTATCAAGCGAGTTTTTAACAACAACGTCGCAATGGTCACTTCGGACGATGGCTCCGAGCTCATCGTCATCGGTCGAGGCCTCTGCTTTGGCCGTCATGCCGGCGATGCCATCGACGAGGCGTCGATCGAAAAGACCTACGCGTTGCAGGAGGGAACTTCTCAGGACTCGCGTACGATTGACCGCTTGGCACATCTTTTGGAGTCCATCCCCACCGTCAACCTCGTGATTGCCGAGGATATTGTTCAGATGCTCCGTCGAGAGCTCAATGTTGATATCAACGACAAGATTCTCATTGCTCTCGCAGACCATATCAGCCTTGCTTTGGAGCGCGAGCGCAAGGGCGTCTCCTGTGAGAATCCGTTGCTGCTCGAGATCCAGCAGTTCTATCGCAAGGAGTATGCACTTGCGGGCCGTGCGCTGCAGATTATCAAGGAGTATATGGGCATCCAGATGAGCGAAGAAGAGCAGGGTTTCATTACCTTGCATATCGTCAACGCCACCATGCCGCAACGCTCCGACCGTTTGATTGTTTCGGTCCAGCTTGTTCGCGACGTGCTCGCGATTGTTTCCGAGCGCTATGCTACGACCCTCGATGACACCTCGTTGCCCTATGAGCGTTTCGTCCGCCACCTGCAGTTTTTCGCACAGCGAGCGCTCGATCCTACGGCCGGGCAAATCAACGGAGACGCGCTGTTCCGAATCGATGAAACGGCGTATCCGTGCGCATTCTCGTGCGCGGACGCCATAGCCGCCCACTTGTCGTCTACCTATAACGTTGTCGTTACCGATGCTGAGAAGAGTTATCTCGCATATCACATTGTTAACCTGCTTGGAGAGCCTGGTCTCTAGGCATAACGTGCCCACACATCGATTGATATAAGGCAAGGCTCACGGTCTTGTCCAGGGCACATCTGTCTTAATTTGCGGAAAAGGAAGGGGAGTACCGCTATGACCGCAAAAAAGAAGTTCAATTTCAAAGCGCCGTTGGAGGTGTTCGCGAAGTCGATCGTTCAGCCGATGATGTATCTCTCGGTTGCCGGCATCCTGCTCATCGTGGGCATCATTCTGACCAACAAGACCATCTGCGCTTTGGTCCCCGTACTGGGCTCCGGTCCGTTCCAGCTTGTGGGCGCCGTTGTCTATCAGTCGCTGATGTTTATCATCAACAACCTCTCGATTCTGTTCTGCGTGGGCATCGCCGGCGCCATGGCAAAGAAGAACAAGGGCCATGCTTCGCTGATTGCCCTGATGTCGTTCTTCCTGTTCCTGCAGGCTAACAACATCGTGCTCAACGCCACCGGCTCTCTTGCCGATGCGAGCGGCATGCTCGGTCTTACCGGAACCGGCCAGGCCACCGTTATGGGCATTCAGGTGCTCGATACCGGCGTGTTCGGCGGCATTATTCTCGGTTGCATCACCGGTGCCGTGTTCAACAAGTACTCGAATAAGCAGTTCCCCATTGCCCTTTCGATGTTCTCGGGCGTTCGCTTCCCGTTCCTGATCATGATCATCATCTCCTGGATCATGGGCGCTGGCTTCTGCATCGTTTGGCCTCCGGTTCAGGGTGCCATCTCCTCAGTTGCCGGCATCATTAAGGAGTCGGGCAACATCGGCCTCTTTATCTACGGCATGCTCAACAAGCTGCTCGTTCCCACCGGTCTGCACCACCTCATCTACACCCCGTTCCAGTTCTCCGATGTGGGTGGCACCCTGACGCTGGGCGATCAGGTTATCGCCGGTGCCTACCCCATCCGTGTCGCCGAGATGGCAATGACGGGCCAGCCCTTCTCCGATAGCACCTACTTCAACAGCTACACCTTCAACAACCTGTGGCCCTACATCGGTATCGGTCTCGCCTTTATCGTCACCGCTTACAAGGGGAACAAGGATAAGACCAAGGCCGTTATCATCCCGCTGATCATCACCGCCGTGCTCTCCTGTGTCACCGAGCCCATGGACTTCCTCTTTGTCTTTGCCGCTCCCGTGCTCTTTGTCGTTCACTCGGTTCTTTCCGGCATCTTCCTGGTCCTGCTCAAGGTCCTCTCCGTGCCCGCTTCGACTGCAGGCGGCATCATCAACATCGTGGTTTCCAACCTGGTCCTCGGTGTCGACAAGACCAACTGGCCGGTTATGCTGGTGCTTGGAGTCGTCAACGCCGCTCTGTACTTCTTCCTCTTCACCTTCCTCATCAAGAAGCTCAACCTCCACACGCCTGGTCGCGAGGAGGAGTCCGAGCTCGCCGAGTCCGTTGCCGAGGGCGAGGCCGCCGCGTCTGTCGCGGTGAAGCAGGGCGCTGTTGCCGCGGCTCCCGCAGAGGGCGTCGATGCGGGCATTGCCGACCTGGTTGCAGGTCTTGGTGGCAAGGACAACATCGAGGAGCTCGAGAACTGCTTTACGCGTCTCCGCGTGAACGTTAAGAACCCGGACCTCATCAATGAGGACCTCATCAACCACGTGCCCAACAGCGGCATCAACCGCAACGGCAATAATATCCAGATCATCTTTGGCATGAAGGTCGCCGAGATGCGCGACAAGGTCGAAAACGCAATTGAGAAGGAGCAGTAAACAATGATCATTACTCTGTGTGGTGGCGGATCCACCTTTACCCCCGGCATCGTCAAGTCCATCGCCCTGCGCAAGGACGAGCTCGATGTTGACGAGATTCGTCTGTACGACATCAACGAGGAGCGCCAGCGCAAGATCGGCGTGCTCGTGGACTGGATTTTGCACGAGGACCTCGGCCTGGACATCAAGCTCACGGTGACTACCGACAAAAAGACGGCTTTTACCGACGCGAGCTTCGTGTTTGCCCAGATGCGCGTGGGCGGCTACGCCATGCGCGAGCAGGACGAGAAGATTCCGCTGCGTCACGGCTGCGTGGGTCAGGAGACTTGCGGTTGCGGCGGCCTTGCCTACGGCATGCGCACCATCTTCCCCATGGTCGAGCTGATCGATGACGTTGAGGAGTACGCCAAGAAGGACTACTGGATTCTCAACTACTCCAACCCTGCCGCCATCGTCTCCGAGGGCTGCCGTGTGCTGCGTCCCAACGCTCGCATCATCAACATCTGCGACATGCCGATCGCGATCATCGACGTGGTTTGCGCCGCGCTCGATATCGACAAGAAGGATGTCGAGTACGATTACTTTGGTCTCAACCACTTTGGTTGGTTCACCTCGATCCGCCACAAGGGCGAGGAGGTGCTCCCGCAGCTGCGCGAGTACATCAAGGAGCATGAGATTCTGCTGCCCGACTCTTACCTCAAGGGCATGGGCTCGCTCATGGCAAAGAAGCCCGAGGAGGCCACCGACGAGCACCCCGAGCAGAACCGCCACACCAAGGGCAGCTGGTACTACGTCTGGAAGGGCGAGTACGAGATCATGGAGTGCTTCCCGGAGTACCTGCCCAACACGTATCTGAACTACTACCTGCAGCAGAAGGAGTTCGTCGAGCATTCCAACCCCGAGCGCACCCGTGCTAACGAGGTTGAGGAGACGCGCGAGAAGAATCTCTTCGACGGCATCGACCATTACGAGAAGACGGGCGAGATCGACGAGAGCACGTTCTATGCGGGCAGCCACGGCGACTGGATTGCCGACCTGGCTATCGCTCTGAAGAACGACACCAAGCAGCGTTTCCTGGTCATTTGCGAGAACAAGGGCGCTATCCCCAACATGCCCTACGACGCCATGGTCGAGCTGCCTGCCTACATTGGCAAGAACGGCCCCGAGGTCATCAGCCGCGACAACATTCCTCTGTTCCAGCAGGGTCTTATGATGCAGCAGCTGAACTCCGAGAAGCTCGTGGTCGAGGCTACGATCGAGGGTTCGTACGAGAAGGCGCTCAAGGCCTTTACGCTCAACAAGACCGTGCCGTCGATGAAGGTCGCCAAGGAGGTTCTCGACGACATGATCGAGGCCAATAAGGGTTACTGGCCCGAGCTTAAGTAAAAACAACAGGGTCGCTGACCGCATACCTGGAGCAATGCCCCGTCCACGTGATTGCGTGGGCGGGGCATTGTCATTTGGTAACGCGTTTTATCAAATATGGCATTTATCTGCGGTAATGTTCTATTTCACCGCTGAGGGTGACATTTTATACCGCCTGCCGAACCGTATGGAGACCTCACAACTTTTTAGGTCAGTGTTGTGCGTGTAGCAATTTCGCCCGGCCTCGCCTCCGGGCTGCCATGTGAGAGGGGATCTTATGGCTCGACTGCACGTAATGGAACGCAGCCACGCTCAGGCCGTCATGGACGACCTGCACGATGCACTCGGACGTCGTCTGGCGGTGAGTTCGCTCGCCCCGTGCCCCGTTGAGTTTACGGCAGCGCTCGTCAACCTGTGCTCCACCCAGAGCTGCGGCAAGTGCACGCCCTGCCGCGTGGGCCTGAGCGCGCTGAGCGACCTGCTCGCCGATGTGCTCGAGGGCCGCGCCGACGAGTCCACGCTCAATCTGATCGAGCGCACCGCCCGCACCATCTACCTCTCGAGCGACTGCGCCATCGGCTACGAGGCCGGCGCCATGGCACTCACGGCCATTCGCGGCTTCCGCGACGATTTTGAGCATCACGTCCGCGAGCACTCCTGCGGCTTTGACCGCGAGGCCCGCGTCCCGTGCGTCTCGGGCTGCCCGGCGCACGTCGACATTCCCGGTTACATTTCGCTGGTCGAGGCCGGCCGCTATGCCGATGCCGTCAAGGTCATCCGCAAGAACAACCCGCTGCCGCTCGTTTGCGGCCTGGTGTGCGAGCATCCCTGCGAGATGCACTGCCGTCGCGGCATGGTCGACGATCCCATGAACATCCTCGCCCTCAAGCGTTTTGCCGTTGAGCACAGCGACCTCAACGATTACAAGCCGCATGTAGTGGACAACACCGGTAAGCGCGTCGCCGTGATCGGCGGCGGTCCGGCCGGCCTTTCCTGTGCCTACTACCTGGCCGTGATGGGCCATAAGGTGACCATCTTTGAGCAGCGCCACCACCTGGGCGGCATGCTGCGCTATGGCATTCCCAGCTACCGTCTGCCGCGCGAGCGCCTGCAGGCCGAGATCGACTGGATCTTGAGCGCCGGCATCGACGTGGAACTCGACCACTCCGTCAATGGCGAGGAGCTTGCCCACCTGCGCGACGAGTTCGATGCCGTTTATCTGGCCATTGGCGCCCACAGCGATAAGAAGCTCGGCCTTCCGGGCGAAGAGGCGCCCGGCGTGGAGTCGGCCGTCAAGATGCTGCGCGCCATCGGCGACGACGAGCTGCCCGACCTGAGCGGTCAGCGCGTGTGCGTCATCGGCGGCGGCAACGTGGCCATGGACGTGGCGCGCTCTGCCGTGCGCTGCGGTGCCGAAAAGGTGAGCATCGTCTACCGCCGTCGCATCTGCGACATGACGGCCCAGGATGCCGAGATTGCCGGCGCCCAGGCCGAGGGCTGCGAGGTTCTTGAGCTCACCGCACCGCTCGCTATTGAGACGGGCGAGGAAGGTCGCGTGAGTGGCCTGCGCGTGCAGCCGCAGATTATCGGCGAGCCCCGTCGTGGGCGTCCGGCCCCGCGTGCCGCCGCCACGCCCGAGCGCGTCATTCCCTGCGAGCGCGTGTTTGTGGCCATTGGCCAGGACATCGATTCCAAGCCGTTTGAGGACATGGGCATCGCCTGTAAGTGGGGCTGCGTGGTCACCGATTCGGATGGTGCCGTGCCTAACTTCGATGGCCTCTTTAGCGGCGGCGACTGCCAGACCGGTCCCGCCACCGTCATCCGGGCGATCAACGCCGGCCGCGTTGCTTCGGCAAACATCGACCGCTACCTGGGTTTCGACCACAAGATCAAGCTCGACGTTGAGCTGCCGACCGTGCAGTTTAAGGGTAAGCACGAGTGCGGCCGCTGCGAGCTGGGCGAGCGCGAGGCCGGCGAGCGCATCCACGATTGGAATCTGGTCGAGCAGGGCCTTACCGAGGAGGAGGCACGCCAGGAGGCAAGCCGCTGCCTGCGCTGCGACCACTTTGGCTTTGGAGCGTTCCGCGGAGGGAGGAACCTGGAATGGTAGAGCCCAACAAAACCACTGTCAGCGACAACAGCGAAAACGGAGCACTCAACATGGTTAAGCTCACTATCGATAATTGCGAGGTCGTGGTGCCCGAGCGCACCACGATCCTGGACGCAGCCAAGTCCGTCGGCATCCAGATTCCCACCCTGTGCTACCTGCGCGATCTAAACGAGATTGGCGGTTGCCGCGTGTGCGTGGTCGAGGTCGAGGGCTGCGACCAGCTGGTTGCCGCCTGCAACAACTATGTGCTCGACGGCATTGTGGTCCGCACCAACAGCCCCAAGGCCCGCGAGGCGCGTCGCACCAACGTGCAGCTGCTACTGTCCCAACACGACTCGCGCTGTACGAGCTGCGTGCGCAGTGGTAACTGCAACCTGCAGGCCATCGCCAACGACCTGGGCATCTTCTATCTGCCGTACGAGCAGCACCTAGCGCGCGAGGGCTGGGACTTCGATTTTCCCATCATCCGCGATAACGACAAGTGCATTAAATGCATGCGCTGCATCAAGGTGTGCGAGAGCGTGCAGGGCCTAGGGATTTGGGACCTGACCAACCGCGCCACGCATACCGCCGTGGGCACCCGCGGGCGTGCGCCGATCGGCAAGACCGATTGCGTCGCGTGCGGTCAGTGCATCACGCATTGCCCGACGGGCGCCCTGCGCGAGCGTGACGATACCGAGACCGTGTTCGATGCTCTCGCCGATCCCGATAAGATCGTGCTGGTGCAGATTGCGCCGGCCGTGCGTAGCGCCTGGGGAGAGGAACTCGGCATTCCGCGCGAGGAGGCTACCGTTGAGCGCCTGGCTTGCGCACTGCGCCGCGTTGGCTTTGAGTACGTGTTCGACACCGATTTCTCGGCCGACCTCACCATTATGGAAGAGGGCTCCGAACTGCTCGAGCGCCTGGGTAAGGCCGCCAAGGGCGAGGACGACAGCCGCGGTTGGCCCATGTTTACGAGCTGCTGCCCGGGCTGGGTGCGCTTTGTGAAGGCGCGTTACCCCGAGTTTGTCGACAGCCTGTCCACGTCCAAGTCGCCGCAGCAGATGTTCGGCGCCATCGCCAAGACCTACTACGCCAAGGTGCTGGGCGTGGAGCCCGAGCGTCTGTTTGTGGTGTCCGTGATGCCGTGCACGGCCAAGAAGGCCGAGTGCGCGCTGCCGAGCATGGTGGGCGAGGACGGCACGCCCGATGTGGACGTTGCGCTGACGGTGCGCGAGATGGTGCGCATGATCCGCGCGAACCACGTGAGCGTGGACACGCTGGTTGAGGAGCCACTCGATACGCCGCTAGGCTTTGGCACGGGTGCGGGTGTGATCTTTGGCGCCACGGGCGGCGTGATGGAGGCCGCCGTGCGCTCGGCCTATTACCTGGTGACGGGCAAGAACCCCGACGCCGACTTCTTTACCGATGTGCGCGGCCTGGACGGCTGGAAGGAAGCCGTGACCGATATCGATGGCACCAAGGTACGCGTCGCCGTGGCACACGGGCTGGGCAATGCCGCCCGTCTGCTCGACGCGATTCGCGACGGCCGCGTGAGCTATGACTTCGTTGAGGTCATGGCATGCCCGGGCGGCTGCGTCGGTGGCGGCGGTCAGCCCATCCACGACGGCTGCGAGCTGGCAGCCGAGCGCGGTCAGGTGCTGTGGGGTCTGGATGCCGCTGCGGACATTCGCTTCTCGCACGAGAATCCCGATGTCCAGGCGTGCTATCGCGAGTTCTTGGGCGCGCCGCTCTCGCCACTGGCCGAGGAGTTGCTGCATACCGACCATCACGCCTGGTCGATGCCCAACGAGGGGGCGTGCTAGCCATGCGTGCGTTTGATGTTGAGCTGTCGCGCCGGGGGTTTGCCTCGGCGCTCGCCGCGGGCGCCCTGTCGCTTGCGCTCGCGGGCTGTGGCGGCGGGGCTGCTGGTGCCGGGTCCGCCGCGGGCTCGGCTGCCACAGACGGCGCCGGTGCTGCTGCAGAGCCGGTCGAGGTGCACGTCGCCTCGCTCAAGGGGCCGACCTCGATTGGTCTGGTGCAGTTTATGGACCGGGCGGCCGATGGCGAGACGGACAATGAGTTCGACTTTGCGATCAACACCGCCGCCGACGAGATTGTGCCCAAGGTCATTCAGGGCGATATCGACATTGCCCTGGTGCCGGCCAACGTGGCGAGCGTGCTCTACAACAAGACCGAGGGCGCGGTGCAGGTCATCGACATCAACACGCTGGGCGTGCTGAACGTTGTGACGGGCGACGCGAGTGTGGCCTCGTTTGGCGACCTGGCGGGTCGCACCGTCTATATGACGGGCAAGGGCACCACGCCGGAGTGCGTCATGAACTATCTGCTGGAGCGCGCGGGCCTGACCGGCCAGGTGACGCTCGAGTTTAAGAGCGAGCCCACCGAGGTGCTGTCGGCCCTGCTTGCCGACCCGTCCGCCGTGGGCGTGCTGCCCGAGCCGTTCAAGACCGCTGCCATCGCCAAGAGCGAAGGCGGGCTGTCGGCGCCGGTGAGCCTGACCGATGTGTGGGATGAGCTGGCGGGTGACACGGGTTCGCGCCTGCTGACGGGCGTGACCGTGGTGCGCCGCGCGTTTGCCGAGGAACATCCCGAGGCTGTGGCGGAGTTCTTGAGCTGCCATGCGGCGAGCGTTAAGGCTGTCAATGCGGCGCCGGCAGACTGGGCGCAGGCCGTGGTCGATGCCGGCATCGTGGACAACGCCAAGATCGCCGAAAAGGCGATTCCCGGGTGCATGCTCGTGTGCCAGACGGGGAAGGATATGAAGGCGGCGCTTAGCGGGTATCTGCAGGTGCTGTCCGACGCGGACGCGAGCGCCGTGGGTGGTAAACTTCCGGCTGACGATTTCTACTACATGGAGTAGCCCGTGCGTGCGTTTGCTCGACAAATGACAGAGCGTATGAAGGCGGTGGCGGCAGCAGGTGCCGTCGCCGCCTTTTGGCTTGCCGTGTGGGTCTTCGCGGCGGCGCTGGTGGCGCAGCCACTGATCTTGCCGGGGCCGGGTGCTGTTGCCTTGGCGCTGCTGCGCCTGGTGTGCGATGGCGGTACCTGGGCGATTTTGGCGGGCTCGGGCGCGCGGATATTGGGCGGGCTGGCGCTTGCCGCGGTGTGTGGTGGCGTGCTGGCCGGGATTTCGTCACGTTCGCGTGCGTTTGCCCGCCTGGTGGCGCCGGCGCTGTCGTTTGTCAAGGCGACGCCGGTTGCCTGCGTGGTGGTCCTGCTGCTCATTTGGCTGGGATCGGCGCGCGTGAGCATCGCCGCGGTCTTTTTGATGGCGCTGCCGGGCGTGTATTTTTCGCTGGCCGAGGGCTTGGCACAGGTGAATAAACCGCTGGAGCAGATGTTCCGTCTGCATGGCGTGCGCGGCTGGCGCCTGTTTTGCGCCCATACCTGGCGCGAAGTCCTGCCGTTTGTGCTTTCGTGCGCCCGTGCCGTGATCGGCATGAGCTGGAAGGCCGGCGTGGCAGCCGAGCTGATCGGCATGGCGGTGGGCACCGTGGGTGAGCGCATCTATCAGGCGAAGCTTTTGATTGAGACGGCTGATCTGCTGGCGTGGACCGTGCTGGTCGTTGCCGCCTCGTGGGCGTGTGAGCGCGTGCTGGTGTGGCTTCTGCGGGTTTCGGGGCCCGTGGCGTGGCGCGCGGCCGTGCGGGCGCATGGGCATGGACTGCGCGGGCGTGCGGGGGCTGCGAGCGATGGCACTGCAGCGGAGCTTGCGCTTGCCGTGGGCGATCGTGCGCCCTGGGCGCCGGCGCTGGATGGTCTGGTGCTCAACGTGCCTGCGGGTGGGCGTATCTGCGTGATGGGCGCTTCGGGGATGGGCAAGTCGACGCTGCTTTCGTTGGCAGCGGGGGAGTGCGCGCCGTGCTCGATGGTGTTTCAGGATGCACGCTTGATCGAATCCGCCTCGGCGCTGGATAACGTGCTGGTGTGCGCCGATGCGCGCGTGGATGCTTCGAGCGCCGCGGCATTGCTGCGCCTGCTGGTGCCAGGGATCGACGTGCATGCTCGCGTGGCCGAGCTTTCGGGCGGGCAGCGCCGTCGCGTCGAGATCGCTCGAGTCCTGCTGTGCCCGGGCGGCGCCGTTATTCTGGACGAGCCCTTTACCGGTCTAGATGCCGCCGCACGCGACGCATGCGCCGAGGTCGTGCTCGACCTGCTCGACGGCCGCATGCTCCTGCTCGCCACGCACGATGTCGCCGACGCTCAGGCCCTCGATATCTCGGACATCATCACGCTCTAAATACTAACTCAGCTACAAAATGATTCGTTTTCCTCCGTTCCCATGGGGTCGGGTGTGGTATTCTATCTGCGGGGTAATACTTAGGAATACCAAGTAATACCAACGCCGCAGAAACAAACTCCGGATGCGGGCCAATCGGGTTGCCTTCACAGCCCGTCGCCCAGCCGCGTGGCCCGCATCTATCCGCACTACCGTCGTTTCAAAAAGGAAGCGCCATGGCAGAACACATGACCCCCGTAGTCGCGAAGGTCTTGCCCGAGGAGAAGGCAGCCTTCGCGGCGGCAACTCAGCTCGTGGGCACCACGCCGTCCAACGCCATCCGCATGTTTATCGCCGCGTTCAATCGCTGCGGCACCTTCCCGTTCGACATCTCGCCCAGCGGGGCCTTTGGCAAAGAGTGTCCCCAACAGCTAGTCGTTGAAGAACGTCCCCAATGACTAGTCGTCGGGAGGAGGTTGGCATGCTCAATGCGATGATTTGGGCGCTTGCCTGTTTTGGCGTCGTCGCTGCCGATATTGCCCTGAGCGTCGTTTTGTTTTCCGCCCTTGGCGTCGCATCGGTGTTCATGGGTTTTTCGATCGATGACCTCGACATTCAATTGCTTCAGGCCGTCGCGCAGACAGCATCGTTTTTGATGGCGCTGCTGTGGTGGCGTTATCTGTGGCCGCGTTCGTTTATGGCACGCCGGCAAAGCGCGCATCCGCTCGGCGGGGGAGCGCGTGGGGCGTGGAAACGCATCGCCTGCGTTATCGTGATCGGCCTGGCCCTGCAGGTGGTTGTTGGCTACGTGACCGACGCCGCGCTATCGCTGTTGCCCGATGCCGCGGCCGACTACAGCGAGCTTGTCGAGGAAACAGGCATGGGCGACACCAGCTATCTCGCCGTCCTGACCACGGTGCTCGGCGCCCCGTTTTGTGAAGAGCTGCTGGTGCGCGGCATTATTTTTGAGTTTTCGCTCCGAGCGTTTAATCCGCAGTGCCGCCCACTTTGGAAGCGCCGGCGTCGTGCGAGCGCGCAGGACGGCGCCATGGTGCCCTGGGCGGCCCCAAGCACGTGGGGTATCGCTGCGGCGATTGTGCTGCAGGCGGCAATCTTCGGCTTTATGCACATGAATTGGGTGCAAGGTTGCTACGCGGGTGCCGCCGGCCTCATCTTTGGTTGGGTGCTCGTGACGACCGGAAAGCTCCGCTACACGATCCTGCTGCACTTTGCCTTTAACGCCGGGTCGTATCTCATGACGTTGCTCTGGTTTGTGAACACGCCGTTCGACGTGGCAATTACGGTCGCTATCGCCGGCTTTGTGCTGGTAGAGGCGATGCGCTCGCTGCGCCATGCGTGTGGGGTGGACGCAACGAGCGCACCGCTGCCCTAGTTGCGGCGTCCGCCTCCGTTGGTGCCCTGACGCCCCTGGGCCGCGCGATTGCGACCGGCAGTGTTCTGTGCGCGTGACATGCCGCCGTGGCCCTTGCTGCCCTTGGGCCCCTTGCCAGCGCCGCCGCCATGCGGTTTGCCGCCCTTCTTGCCGGTGCCATGCCCACCGCCAGCAGACGTCTCGCCCGGGCGTGGCGGCACGGGGCGAATCAGGCAATGCTTGGTGTAGCCAATCAGATCGCGGCGGCCGGCTTTTTCCAGCGCCTCGCGCACGAGCTTGTAGTTCTCGGGCTTGCGATACTGGATGAGCGCGCGCTGCATGGCCTTCTCGTGCGGGTCGCGCGCCACGTAGATCGGCTGCATAGTGCGTGGATCCACGCCGGTGTAGTACATGCAGGTCGACATGGTGGACGGGGTGGGGTAGAAGTCCTGCACCTGTTCGGGCATGTAGCCCATGTCGCGTACGGCCTCGGCAAGGTCCACAGCTTCCTTCATCGTTGAACCGGGGTGGCTCGAGATTAGGTACGGCACCACATACTGCTTGAGTCCGTATTCGCGGTTCAGGCGTTCAAATTTACGGCAGAACGCGTCGTAGACGGCGCGGCTCGGCTTGCCCATCACGGACAGCACCGCGTCGCTCACATGCTCGGGCGCTACGCGCAGCTGGCCCGAAACGTGGTGCTCCAGCAGCTCGCGCAAAAACTCGTCCGAGGCGTCGGCCATGGTGTAGTCGAAGCGGATGCCGCTGCGGACGAAGACCTTCTTGACGCCCGGCAGCTGGCGCAGGTCGCGCAGCAACTGCGTGTAGCCGCTCTCGTCGACCACCATGTTCTTGCACACGCTCGGCCACAGACAGCGTTTGTTCTTGCACACGCCGTGCTTGAGCTGCTTGTCGCAGGCCGGGCGGCTAAAGTTTGCCGTCGGTCCGCCCACGTCGTTGATATAGCCCTTAAACTCGGGGTCGTGCGTGAGCAGCTCGGCCTCGCGCATGATCGAATCGTGGCTGCGCATCTGCAACACGCGACCCTGGTGGAAGGTGAGCGCGCAAAACGAGCACTCGCCAAAACAGCCGCGGTTGGAGCTAATGGAAAACTTGATCTCGGCAAAGGCCGGCACGCCGCCTGCCACGTCGTAGTCGGGATGCCAATCGCGTGCGTAGGGGAGCTCGGCCACCTCGTCCATCTCATCGGTGGTGAGCGTCGCCGATGGCGGGTTCTGCACCACATAGGCGCTGTTGGGGTAGGGCTCTACCAGGCGGTGTCCGGTGATGGGGTCCATATTCTGCTGCTGTACATTGAAGCTGCGTGCGTAGTTGAGCTTGTCGGCGGTAAGGTCGTCCCAGCTGGGCAGCAGGTCGTAGTCGTAGACCTCGTCGAGCGAACCCGTGCGGTAAACGGTGCCATTGATATAGGTAATCTGGTCGACGGGCAGTCCCGCGTCGAGCGCGTCGGCGATCTCGACGATTGCGTGCTCGCCCATGCCGTAGATGAGGATGTCGGCGCCCGAGTCGAGTAGTACCGAGCGCTTGAGCTTGTCCTGCCAGTAGTCGTAGTGGGCCAGGCGGCGCAGGCTTGCCTCGATGCCGCCGATAATGATGGGAGCGTCCTTAAACGTCTGGCGGATGAGGTTGCCGTAGACCGTGACGGCACGATTGGGGCGGTGACCTTCCTCGCCGCCGGGCGTGTAGGCATCGGTGTGGCGGCGGTGCTTGGTCACCGAATAGTGGTTGACCATGGAGTCCATGTTGCCGGCGCTGACCAAAAAGCCCAGGCGCGGCTCGCCGAGCACGCTGATGCTGGCGGGGTCGGTCCAGTCGGGCTGGCAGATGATGCCCACCTTGTAGCCGTGCGCGTCGAGGACGCGGCTGATAATGGCCATGCCAAAGCTGGGGTGGTCCACGTAGGCGTCGCCGCAGATGTAGACGAAGTCGCACTGGTCCCAGCCGCGTGCATCCATGTCGGCTCGACTGATGGGGAGGAATTTATCGCGGCTCGGACGCCAGGGGCGGACGGGCGTCGCTTGGGAATGCTTGGTGCGGGCGACCGTGGCCTGCGCCTTGCCGCCGCGCTTTTGCTGCTGGCCCTGTTTGCCCTGCTGTCCGCGTTGGCTGTTCTGAGCGTGCTGAGGCTTTTTTGCCACGATCCCTCCCGGTGTCTGTATGCTGCACGTAATTGTAACCAGTCTTTTTGGGACGGGGCTAAAAAGACTGGGGGAGTACATGAGCTGGGGGATCGGCGCGTCGATGCGAGGATCGTTTGTTTCCAGACTGTGTATCTGCGCGTTGGAGAACCCGTCTCGCGCGCACGCCATGTTGTCAATGGGTTACAGTATGAACGGCGGCTATGTTTCCGCCAACGCACGAGAGAGTCGTCAACAAGGAGGATGCACGACGATGCAGCGTGCCAAACAGATATCGGAGTCCATCGAGCTGGGCATCATCTTGGCGCTCGCCGGTGGCTTTATGGACGTGTATTCGTACATTGGGCGCGACCATGTTTTCGCCAACGCGCAGACGGGCAACATCTTGCTGGTGGGCGTGAGCATCTCGGAGGGCAATTGGGCGCTGGCGGGACGCTATTTCTTCCCCGTGGTGTCGTTTGCCGTGGGCATTATGCTTGCCGACCTGGTGCACGAGCGGTTTGGCAGCGTGATTCACTGGCGCCAGGTAACGGTGTTCTTTGAAGCTGTCATCTTGCTGGGCGTGAGCTTTATCCCGGGCGGCAATTTCAACCTGCTCGCCAACTGCCTCACCTCGTTTGCTTGCGGCATGCAGGTCGAGAGCTTCCGCAAGATCCACGGTCACGGCATCGCTACGACCATGTGCATCGGCAACTTGCGCAACGCGCTGCAAAACGTGGACGATTACATCATCACCCACAGGCGCGGCTTTTTGGAAAACGGCCTGCTGTACTTTGGCGTGATCTTTACCTTTGTGTTTGGCGCCGTGTTGGGCAACTGGTGTATTGAGCGCATGGGCCTGCACGCCATCGTCGTGGCGAGCTTGCTGCTGTTTGTCGCGTTTGCCATCATGTTCATCGACCGCGAGCGCGACTTGCGCTTACGCTGGAAGGTTGCGGCCGAGGCTTGGAAAGAGGGCTGCCGAAAGTAACCGAATGCGGCAAAGGGGTTGTCCCTTTGCCGCAATATTTTTCATCATCTGTTGAAACGCTTTAACACTATTGACGTTCTCACGCGTTTTTTGTTTCAAAAGCGTTAGGATGGGACTCATAGCGTGGGGCGTAATGGATGCCCCGCACACGATGGGAGGCTATCAATGGCTAATCGTTTCGTTCTCAATACCATCTCTTATCATGGTTCCGGCGCCATCAAGGAGATCCCCGGCGAGCTCCAGCGTCGCGGCTACAAGAAGATCTTCGTCTGCTCCGACCCCGATCTGGTCAAGTTTGGCGTTACCGCTAAGGTGACCGACGAGCTCGACGCTGCCGGCATCGCTTGGAGCCTCTACTCCGAGATCAAGCCCAACCCCACTATCCAGAACGTCAAGGACGGCGTCGAGGCCTTCAAGGCCGCCGAGGCTGACGCTATCGTGACCATTGGTGGCGGCTCCTCCATGGACACCGCTAAGGCCATCGGCATTATTATCAACAACCCCGAGTTCGCCGATGTCCGCAGCCTCGAGGGCGTTGCTCCCACTAAGAACCACGCCGTGTTCACCATCGCCGTGCCGACGACCGCCGGTACCGCCGCTGAGGTGACCATCAACTACGTCATCACCGACCCCGAGAAGGTCCGCAAGTTCGTGTGCGTCGACACCAACGATGCCCCCGAGGTTGCTGTCGTCGATCCCGACATGATGGCTTCCATGCCTGCCGGCCTGACCGCTTCCACTGGCATGGACGCTCTGACCCACGCCATCGAGGGCTACACCACCAAGGGCGCTTGGGAGCTCTCCGACATGTTCCACTTTGAGGCTATTAAGCTGATCAGCGAGAACCTGCGCGACTCTGTCGCCGAGGCCAAGTCCGGTCAGCCCGGCTCCGGCCGCGAGGGCATGGCTCTTGGCCAGTATGTCGCCGGCATGGGCTTCTCCAATGTTGGCCTGGGCATCGACCACGCCATGGCTCACACCCTGTCCGCTCACTACGACACCCCGCACGGCGTCGCCTGCGCCATGCTGCTGCCGATTGCCATGGAGTTCAACAAGCCGGTTTGCGCCGAGCGCCTGGCCAAGGTTGCCGTTGCCATGGGCGTTGACACCACGGGCATGAGCACCGACGAGGCCGCCGACGCCGCCATCGCCGCCGTCAAGCAGCTCTCCGCCGACGTGAACATCCCGCACGTCTGCGAGGCCATGAAGGCTGACGAGATCGAGGTCCTGGCCAAGGACGCCATGGCCGACGCCTGCTTCCCGGGTAACCCGCGCGAGGCGACGCTCGACGACGTCATCGAGCTCTTCAAGAAGATCTGCCCGGCTGCCTAGCCTCGTTTGGTGTTCTTTCGCCTGTAGGTGTGCGGTCGCTTTTTGACTTGCCGCTGGCCCCGCCGTGCTACGCACGGCGGGGCTTTTTGTGCTGCGTCGATGCCCTGAGGCGGACAAAACCAAGGCGTACTGCCCGCTGCGGATAGGTGGTGCACTTCCCTGCGTGCATTTTTGGGAGTATTCAACAAGCTCTTAAAAATGCATAACGTTGTGAATGGGCGGTAGTGATCCGCAGGCGCCCATCGACAGCCATTGTGGGCGGGCTATCGATGAGTGGAGGGGGTTGTTACTGAGTTTCTGCTTTGCGACGACCTGCAACACTGCTGTAACCGCGTCGTTTTGTCGTTCGTGATGGGGCCGTTGGGGCCCACGGTGCTGAATACTCCGTTTTTTGCACGGTCCAAGGTGGGGCACCCTGAGACGAAGCAAAAAGATGCCTCATTTCTATGCAAATACCAATAGGATTTATGCAAGATTGAGATTGTAAACCGTGCACGTGCACAAAACCGGTGCGGGGACGTCTGGAGGCGGCTCGGCTCCTGGGGCATTGCACGTGCAGAACGGTTAAAATCGGGACTCGGTCTTAGTTTTACTTGGAAGGATGCATATGACTTCTAATATTGATGCTTCTCTAGAGGAGACGCTCTCCTATATCGCAGGACAGCTTAAGACGCTGACTTCTATTGCCTCCCCTACCGGCTATACCCGTGCGGCGACTGATTATCTGATGGAGACCCTGCGCGATATGGGGTTTGGGCCTGAGCGTTCCAATAAGGGTAACGTGCTCGTTGAGCTTGGCGGCGAGGGCGAGCCGCTCGTACTGGCGAGCCATGTCGATACCCTAGGCGCCATGGTGCGTTCCATTAAGGACAATGGCCGCCTGCGCCCCACGACGCTCGGTGGGCATCAGTGGTCTACGGCCGATGGCGAGAACTGCACCGTCTACACGCGCGACGGCAATGTCTACACGGGCGTGGTTCTTAACACCGAGCCTTCGGCGCACGTGGCCGACGAGCCGGTCAAGACCATCGAGAAGAACATGGAGATCTTGCTCGACGAGAACGTCGACAGCAAGGACGATGTGCTCGAGCTGGGTATTCAGACCGGCGACATCATCGCTATGGATCCTCGCACGACGGTGACGGAGAGCGGCTACATTAAGAGCCGCTTCCTGGATGACAAGCTATCGGCCGCCATTTTGTTGGGCTTGGCGCGTGCCGTCGCCGCTGGCGAGGTGACGCTTTCGCGTAAGGTTTCGCTGCTCTTTACCGTGTACGAGGAGGTGGGCCACGGCGGCGCCTTCGTGCCGGCCGACACGCGCGAGATGATCAGCGTTGACATGGGCTGCGTGGGCGACGACCTAGGCTGCACCGAGCACATGGTGTCGATCTGCGCCAAGGATTCGGGCGGTCCGTACAACTACGACCTGGTGACGGCGCTGTCCAATATCGCGCGCGAGCTTGAGCTCGATTACGCTATCGACGTGTATCCGCATTACGGTTCGGACGTCGAAGCCACGCTCTCTGCCGGCTACGACATTCGCCATGGTCTGATCGGCCCCGGCGTGTATGCGAGCCACAACTACGAGCGTAGCCACATGGACGGCGTGCGCAACACCTTCGAGCTCGTCCGCGCCTACGTACAGCGCTAGCGATGCAGCGGCCTCGGCTGATACGGCAGTACCGACCGAGGCCGTCCTCTCTAAGTTGCGGTGAAATAGGGACTGTTTGGCGGTTTTAAACGCTTAAACAGTCCCTATTTCACCGCAACTTATGAAGGGGATGGGGCTACTTAAGTGCGCCGGTCACCGTGCCGCCGCCGAGGACGATGTCGCCGTGGTAGACTACAACGGCCTGGCCGGGGGCGATGGCTCGCTGCGGCTCGTCAAAAGTCAGCAGCATTTGCCCGTCTTCGCCGCGCGTAAGGGTCGCTGCTTGGTCTTTCTGACGGTAACGGTACTTGGCGCCCACGCGAATGCCGCCGGCATCGAGTTCTGCCTCCATGCGGTCGGCAGGGGCGCTCCAGATCCAGTCGTCGGCCGTGAGTGCTGTGGCCGTTAGGTCCTCGGCCTCGCCCAGATGCACGGTGTTGTTGGCGGCATCGACGCCCGTCACATACACGGGATGCGCCATCGCGACGCCCAAGCCCTTGCGCTGGCCGATGGTATAGCGCAACGCGCCGTTATGGCGTCCGACCACGCTGCCGTCGCGCCACACAATGTCGCCCGGTGCAGCGGGATGTCCGCAGCGGCGCTCGATATAGCCCGCGTAGTCACCGTCTGGAATAAAGCAGATGTCCTCGCTTTCGGCCTTCTGGGCGTTGGTAAAGCCTTGCTCGGCGGCTATGCGGCGCACGTCGCGCTCTTTGTCTAGGCCTGCCAGCGGAAAGATCGTGTGCGCCAGGCGCTCCTGCGTAAGCGAATATAAAAAGTAGCTCTGGTCCTTTTTGGGATCTTCGCCGCGATGCAGCTGCCAGGTGCCGTCTACTGTCTGGCTTGTTTTGGCGTAATGACCCGTTGCGATGTAGTCGCAGCCCATGTCCAGCGCCGCACCGAGCAACGCGCCAAACTTTATGTGGCGGTTGCAGATGATGCACGGGTTGGGCGTCAGCCCCTCCTGGTAGGCGTTCACAAAGCGCTCGATAACGCTGTGGTCGAAGGTCTGCTGCAAGTCGAGCACATGGTGGGGTATCCCCAGACGCTCGGCGACGGCCTTCGCATCGGCGATGTCGCGGTCGACCTTACTCATGCCCGTGGCGGGATCGGGCGCGGGGCAGGTGAGGCGCATGGTGGCGCCGACGCATTCGTAGCCCTGGCTTTTGAGCAGGTACGCGGTCACGCTGGAATCGACGCCGCCGCTCATGGCGACGAGCACGCGCTTGTTGTGCATGGGGAGGTTCTCCTTGGTGGCATGTGGCCAAAAAAGAAAAGCGGCGCGGGAGGCTGGTTCCGCGCCGCAGACATTGTAGCAAGTTCGGGCGTCTCGTGGGACACCCTGATTGGATGGGCTCAGACTGCCGGGAGAGAGGAGACCGGCTCGTCCGTGGGCTCAACCTATGGGCGACAGGCCCTAGTCCTGGAAGAGCGCCGTGGACAGGTAGCGCTCGCCGGTGTCGGCAAGCAGGGCCACGATGGTCTTGCCCTCGTTCTCGGGGCGCTTGGCCAGCTGCAGTGCGGCCCACACGGCGGCACCGGACGAAATGCCCACGAGCACGCCCTCCTTGTGGCCCACGGCACGGCCGGTGGCAAAGGCGTCGTCGTTCTCGACGGGGATGATCTCGTCATAGACCTGGGTGTCGAGGACGTCGGGCACAAAGCCGGCGCCGATGCCCTGGATCTTGTGCGGGCCGGCCTGGCCCTTGGAGAGCACCGGGGAGGTGGCGGGCTCGACGGCGACGACCTTAATCTCGGGGTTCTGCTCCTTGAGGAACTCGCCCACGCCGGTCACGGTGCCGCCGGTTCCAACGCCGGCGACGAAGATGTCGACCTCGCCGTCGGTGCCATCCCAGATCTCGGGGCCGGTCGTGGCCTTGTGGATGGCGGGGTTGGCGGGGTTCACAAACTGGCCGGCGATAATGCTGTTGGGGGTCTCCTTCTGCAGCTCCTCGGCCTTGGCGATAGCGCCCTTCATGCCCTTGGAGCCGTCGGTGAGCACGAGCTGTGCGCCGTATGCCTGCATAAGCTTGCGGCGCTCGACGGACATGGTCTCGGGCATGGTGATGATCACCTTGTAGCCGCGGGCAGCCGCCACCGAGGCGATGCCGACGCCGGTGTTGCCGCTCGTGGGCTCGATGATGGTATAGTCGCCGCCGCGCACGAGCTTGCCGGCCTTCTCGGCCTCGTCGATCATGTTCTTGGCGACGCGGTCTTTGACGGATCCGGCGGGGTTGAAGTATTCCAGCTTGACGAGCACGCGGGCCTTGAGGTCCTCATCGGCCTCAAAGTGAGTGAGCTCCAGAAGCGGAGTGTGGCCGATAAGCTGATCGATGGACGTGTAAACATTGCTCATGGTGAACCTCCAAAGTGTTCAAATGACTGGATACCGTGTGGTTTTACGGTGTGCATAGCAGCGAAACCCACAAACCTTATGGGTTGTTCGTTTTGCTGTTGGCAAGCATAGTAGACAGTAAAGCCTAGTAACGCAATAGGAAATAGAAGATTATTACGAGTCGATTAACCATCTTGACCGGAACGGGTATTTTCAAAACCAATTTTTCGGCTAGAATTTCTACGGACTAAATGACCGAAAGGCAGCACTATATATGTTGGTTTCTACTAAGGGCAGATATGCCCTGCGCGTTATGGTCGATCTGGCCGAGCACCAGGCGGCCGGTCGCATCCCGCTCAAAGAGATCGCGGCGCGACAGGGGATTTCCGAGAAATATCTCGAGAACATCTTGGCTACGCTCGTACGTGCCAACATGCTCTCGGGTATGCGTGGCAAGGGCGGCGGCTACGTGCTCACGCGCCCGCCCGAGCAGTACACGGTGGGCGAGATCTTGCGTCTGACCGAGGGCAGCCTAGCACCGGTCGCATGCCTGGACGGCGACTGCAAGGGCTGTTCGCGTTCGGACGAGTGCCCCACGCTCGACGTGTGGAAGAACCTGGACAAGCTCATCAACGACTACCTCGACGGTGTGACGCTCGATCAACTTGTCGCTCCCAACCATGGCTACGACTATGTCATCTAACCCACACCTGCATTTGGGGACGGGGTAGAAATGGTAGATTCTCTCGTCCTTTGAGACTTGACAAATAAGAAGGCCGCCCATTTTTTGCGATGGGCGGCCTTCGTTTTGGGTCGATATGACGGTTCGTATTGAACAGTTCTAGCCCTCGGCGATGCTGTCGAGAATGCTGCGCATGATGGATACCAGGATGCTGCCCATAAAGGCCGATCCAAAGCCGGCAATGGAGATACCCGCGCCCAGCAGATTGACCGACAGGTAGCTGGCCAGCTCGAGCATAAAGCTGTTGACTACGAGCTGAAAAATACCAAGCGTGATAATAGTGAGCGGCAGCGAGATGACCGTCAGGAACGGCTTGACGAGCGAGTCGACGATGTTGAGGAACAGTCCCACGAAGGCAAAGCAGACCCAAGCCTCGGCAAAGCCGAAGGGTTGGATACCGGGGACGAGGAACGTGGCGATCGCGATGGCGATCGAGGTGAAGAGCCAGTTAAGCATAAAGCGCATGGCGTGAATCCTTTCTTGCGCCGGGGTTGCTGGCGTCGCGTGAAGCGGCTTGCGGCGGCGACTTGGATGGTTGCGCGGGCGCGCCGCGGTGTTTGGGCGCCCATTGTCTCAAATATTCGTGGAGCTTACGTGCGCATATGGTTTCTAAACGGCGTTCGTCCTGAAAAACGCGCCGCTGGCAGAGAGTCTTGTCGCTTTAGTTTGGTGGTGTGCTACACTGCTACGGGCAAAAGCCACAGGCGTTGCCCTATTGCATAGAACGGGCGAACGATGCCCGATGTCAGTATCAACTTCGATGCCTTTTGGCGGGTTTGGCGGTGATCGATGAATATCGAGAACATGTTTGACAAGCCTGATGTCAAGCAGCTGGTCCACGCATTTAGCCTTTTGGACGACGAGAAGGATATCCAAGCGTTTTTGACCGATATCTGCACGCCGCGCGAGATTTGCGACCTTTCTCAGCGTTTGCAGGTTGCGCGCTATTTGGACGAGGGCGAGCCTTATGTTGAGGTTCAGGCCCGTACCGGCGCTTCGTCCACCACGGTGAGCCGCGTTTCAAAGGCGCTGAACGGCGAGTACGGTGGCTACCGCAAGATCCTCATTAAGTTGGAGGATGGCGAGTAGGCCAGCGACAACATTGAATTACGAAGAACCGTCCCTCCGGGGGCGGTTTTTTGATCCCTTGGGGACGGAGGAAAACGAATCACCGGGTTAGACTGACCCCCTCTGTGATCCATTTTCCTCCGTCCTCAAGGGATCAAATCTGTTGGCGTGGGGCAAATCTGTCCGCTTGGGCGGGTAGGATGGATGCATTGATTATTGCGAACAGTTTGAGCGGAGGACCATGCCTGTTCGAATCTATACCACCAATGCCGGCACGGATTTGAGCGATGCCGAGGCGGCGCTACTGGCCGACCTGGTTGCCCGCCACGGGCGCGCTGTTCTGTTGGCGCCAACATTTGCCGAGCTCGACCTGTGCCGCCATGATGCGGCGGAAGCCGGGGTTTCACTGGGTGTCGACTACAAGACGCCCACATCGTGGCTCAGCTCGCTGTGGGAGCTTATGGGCGATGGCCGCAGCTTTGTGGACAACCTTCAGCGCCAGATGCTGTTCTCGGACATGATCGACCGCCGCGACGACGCCGCTCTGCAGCCGCTTTCGCGCAGCCAGGGCACAGTGCGCATGCTCGCGCGCATGGCCCGCGACGTGTTGCCGGGCGTTGCGGGGACGGGTGCCGAACGATGCCGTGGCGACAACTGCCGGCCTGAGCCAAAAAGCGATGCCGAGGCTCGTGTGTTCGAGCTTTTGCGCGCCTACGCGGGCGGTTTGGACCGTCGAGATATGGTTGAGCCCTGCGAGGCAGCTGACATTATGACCAGTGTCCTGGCCGATAGCCTGCCGGCGTGCACTCGCGCCGTATGCGTGCGCGGTATCACGTCGTTTACGCACGGTCTGCTCGAGCTGCTGTCTGCCGTGGCGAACAATGGGGGAGAGGTCGTCGTGCTGCTTGCCCGCGAGCAGGCGGCGATGCGCGAGGAGCTTGCCGCGGCATTTGATGCCCGCGATGTGTTGTTTGAGATCGCGCCGCTAGGGGAGGGTGTCGGCGCGTCTGATGCCGCTTGCGGGACCGCCGCTCAGCCTGCCTTTATTGAGGTCGCTGGCCCCCATGCCCGTGCTCATGCTTATGCGGACGCAATTGATGATCTGGTAAAAACGTGCCGGGGTTCCGAGGTCGACGGCGTCGCGACGCCTGCCGACCCTGTGCGCGTGCTCGTTGTTTCTGCCCGGGCACCCCAGCTGTTCGTTGAGCTCGCCTCTCGTCTGGCGGCGCGTCACATTGCGGCCGAGACGACTGAGTTCACGGCGTTTTCCCAGTCCATCGCGGGCAGGCAGTTTACGGCGCTCGCCAACCTGATCGAGCGTATGAAAGCCGCCGACGAGGGCACCGCTTCCAAGACCGAGTGGTGGCCCGCTCCGGAGCTTACCGACTGGATTTATAGCCCGCTTTCGGGTGCCGACGCCGCGAGCGCCCGCGGCTTCGACAAGAACATACGCCTGTCGCGCAACAAGACCACTGCGGGCGTTAAGAGCCTGCTGCAGAGCGTCCAGGGTCAGGTGAGGGGCGCGCGCAAGGCGGCGAGCGACGAAAACTGGTTTAAGAACGTGCCGTGTGTGGTCTCGGACGTGTTCCAGGCGCTGTGGCGCGACAAACCCGTGACGGCGCTCAAGGCCATGCTCGCCGTTGCCGAGGCGCTGCCCGATCGCGCTCTAGGCGGCCTTGACGGCCAGGCCCGTCGCCAGGCAGAGACGGCTTTGCTGCGCCATGCCATCGACATCCTTATGAACGATGCTCGCGCACTCGACGTGTCGCAGGCCGCGACCGTGCCGGTTCTCGACGGCGTTCGAACCAAGGTGGACAAGCGCAGTACCGCTTACGATTACGCGACCTACGAGGTCGATCGCACGCCACGGGCACAAGTGCGCTTCGTGTCGCTTGCCGATGCGTCGGTTTTGCGTCCTGGCGGCTACGATGCCGTGCTGTTTGCCGATGTCGACCTGGACAGCTATCCGCTTTCGCACGAAGAGGGCCCGCTTGCCACATTGACGGCCGAGCTGCGCCGCGACGGCGTGTCTTTGGAGCCCGCCGCCCTGCTGCGCGTGCGCTTTGGCCGTGCGATGCAGGCGGCGAGCGGTCCGGTCGTGCTCGCCCGCGTGACGCACGATCGCCAGGCGCGCGAGTGCTACCCGGCAGCCGTATGGACCGAGCTGCGGGCACATGCCGAGGCCGCTGGCGCTGCCAAGCCCACGTGCGTGGGCGAGGGCGATATCATCGCCGACTTTGATCCCGCGGCAGGTGAAGGCCTCAAGCGCGAGCGCGTGACCTGTGAAGCCCCTCAGCATCTGAGTGCCGAGGCCGTGCCGTATTTGGTCCTGCGCCGTCGCGATGGCGAGGGCGAGGATGCGCCGCTGGTGCCGCGCTTGACGTCTGCCTCGCAGATCGAGGCCTATTCGACCTGTCCGCTATGCTGGTTCGTCTCGTATCGCGTCAAGCCCCAGTCGATCGACGCTGGCTTTGGCAACATGGAGAAGGGCAACTTTGTCCACGACGTGCTGGAGCATCTGCATGCCCGTCTGCCCCAAGAAGGCATGGAGCGCGTGACGCCCGAGAATCTGCCGCGCGCTCAGAAGCTGCTGCGCGAGGTCTTTGACGAGACGTTGGCCGAGCACGCCGGCAAGCGAGGCACGGAGGGCCCGCTGGTGCCGCTTTCTGCGGTGGAGGAGCGCCAGGTGGCCGAGATTTTGCCGCAGCTGGAGGGCGTGCTTGCCTACGAGTCCGAGGCACTTGCCCCCTTTGCCCCGCGCTACCTGGAGTTCGCCTTCAACGAGCTCAAGGTCGAGTATGCCGGTTGGCCGCTTGGCGGGCGCATCGACCGCGTGGACGTGGACGCCGAGAATCGTGCCGTGGTGATCGACTACAAGCATCGCACGGGCGTTGAGGAGTTTAAGCTTGCCGACCCCACGGTGCGTGACGAGGAGACGGGCGAGGCTCCCATCGACGACCCGCGCTGGCTGCCGCCCCATACCCAAACGCTCATCTACGCGCAGGCCATGCGCCGGGCGCTGGATTTGGACACCCGCGCGGCGCTCTACTTTTCGACCAAGGGCGGCAAGCCGGCGCTGCGAGGCGCCGCGAGTGCCGAGCTGCTCGAGGAAGAGCGCGGCGACGGTCGCATCCCGGGCCTTAAGAAGGGCTTTCCGGGCGAGGGCGGCAGCATGGACTTCGATGCCCTGCTCGATCGCGTGGAGGCCGGCATTGCCGAGCGCCTGCGCGAGCTCGAGGCGGGCAACGTTGCCGCCGTCGACCCGGCGTCGGCTCAGGCCGCGCATGCGCGCTGCTCGTATAACCACGAAGGAACGTTTGTAAGGAGGGACGTGTAGACCATGGATCTTTCGACTTTGATGCCGCAACAGCTGCGGATCGTCAAAACGCTCGACCGTCCGCTGTTTGTCTCGGCGGGCGCCGGTTCGGGCAAGACCTTTACCCTTACGCGCCGCATCGTCTACGCGCTCTCGCCCGAGTCTGGTCCGTTCGTTGAGCATCTGGACCAGGTGCTCGCCATTACCTTTACCAAAGATGCCGCGGCCGAGATTCGCGACCGCGTGCGCCGTGCGCTTATCGACGAGGGCATGGACGAGGAGGCCCTGACCGTCGACGATGCGTGGATCTCGACCATTCACGGCATGTGCTCGCGTATCCTGCGCGCACACGCGTTGGAGCTGGGCATCGATCCCGAGTTCACGGTGCTCACCGATACCGACGAGCTCATGGACCAGGCTGTTGAGCATGTGCTGGGTCGCGCGACGGCACCCGATGCCGCCCCCGAGCTCGCGGCATCGCTCAAGGCCCTCTATGCCTGGTATCCCATGGCGGGCGAGGGCGGTTCCTTTGGCGGCGGTACGACCATCAAGGGTCTGGTGCGCGACCTGCTGGAGCTGTCGAGCCAGTTGCCGGGCGGTATGGACGACGCGCGCGTGGCGCGCGGCCAGGCCGATACCTCGGCACTCGCCGATGCCTATCGCGCGGCGCTAGGCGCAAGCAAGGCCGCGACCGAGAAGGCGCAGACGGCGCTCGATGCCATCGACGCGTTTGAGGCGAGTGGCAAAACCATGGAGGATGCGGCGCGACTCATGATGTCGTGCACCATGCCGCGCGCGAGCAAGGCATTCCCCAAGGAGCAGGTCGAGCTGCTCAAGGCCGAGGCCGCCGATGCGTTTATCAATATCGTGCTTGCCTGCGGTGGCCCGGCGCTCGATGCGCTGGTGGGCCTGGCCCGTTCCGTCGAGGCCGAGTATCGCGCATTGAAGGCTGCCCAGTCCGCCCTCGATAATAACGACCTGCTGCGTATGGCCTACGAGGCCCTGCGCGATTACCCAGCCATCCGTGCTGCGTACGAGGGCCGCTTTAAGATGGTCATGATCGATGAGTTCCAGGATACCGACCAGATGCAGGTCGATCTGATCCGTTACCTGACGGGTGCGGGGGAGCGCGCGCTGTGCACCGTGGGCGATGCGCAGCAGTCGATCTACCGCTTCCGTGGCGCCGAGGTCGAGGTATTCCATCGCCAGGAGCGCAAGGTGGGCTCGTCTGCCGCGCCCGAGGCGACTGCCGTGGCCGACGCCCCTGCTGGCGAGCTCGTCAAGCTCGTGCGCAACTTCCGCAGCCATGACGAGGTACTGCGTTATGTGGCACGCGTCTTCGACGGCGATGACGGCGGCCTGATGCAGGGCTTTTTGGACCTTGAGGCGAGTGACGGACGCAAGGACACGCTGGTGGCAGACGCCTCGCGTCGCCAGGCCCTCTTTGTTGCCGGCGGCAGCACGCAGGAGCGCACACAGGCCAAGGCCCGTGCGATCGCCGAGCGATTCCGCGCGCTTGCCGATGCCGGCCAGCCCCAGGGCGGCATGGTGCTGCTGCTGGGCCGCATGACCAATGCCGACGTCTACGCCCAGGCCTTCCGCGACCAGGGGCTCGACTGCGTCATCGCGGGCGGCTCGGTCTTTTCCCAAGCCGCCGAGGTGCAGACGGTGCGCGCCCTGGTCTGCGCGCTCGCCAATCCGGCCGATACGGCGCAGGGCCTCATGCCGTTGCTGGCCTCGCCGATGTTTGCGCTCGGTGCCCAGGAGTTCCTGGCACTGGCGACCAAGCTCGATAGCGAGACGGGGGAGACCTCGCGCCGCAACATCGATGCGGGCATCATGAGCGATTCCGATGCGCCGGGCCTGCAGGACCTGCCGCTCGTGACGCGCGCCCGCGAGGTGCTGCGTTATGCGCTTCGTCGCGTGGGCCGCGATTCGTTCGCCGCCATCGCGCGCGACGCGGTCAATGCCTCCGGCTGGTTTGTGCGTCTGGCACAGTGTGGTCCCGAGGGCAAGGCTATTGCCGCCAACGTGCTCAAGGCGCTCGACGCCGTGGCCGAGGCGGAGGCCGAGTTCGGCAATTCGCCGCGTTCCATCGCGCTGGCCTTCGACCGTTTCTTGGCGGGCAAGGAGGCCCCGGGTGCCCTCAACGAGGAGGGCGACGGCGCGGTGCGCATCATGACGGTCCATGCCTCCAAGGGTTTGGAATATCCGGTCGTGGCGGTCGCCGAGTGCTTTGGCGTGCGTAAGTCCTCGGGTGCGGCACAGATGGGTCGCGTCGAGGGCGGAGCACAGGTCGTGGCACTGCCGGCACGCTTCGACGGCGTTAAGCTCGCCGATGGTACCTTTGTGAAGGGCGACGACGTCAAAAAGCAGTTTGAGCATGCGTTTAAGGGCAAGGGCACGTCGCTGTGGCTGCCGCCGGAGCTCATGGAGGACGTCTGTGCGACGGGTTCTCCCGCCGAGGCATTTGCTCGCCTGCGCAACGACGACCTGCGGCTTTCGCTCGAGGAGCGGGCCCGCTTGCTCTACGTTGCCATGACGCGTGCGCGCGAGCTGGTGATCTTGGCGATGGATGCCGGCGTGAGCCGTGGCAAGGTGACGGCGCCGACCTTCGACGTCGAGACCGATCTGACCTATGACGTGCTGCGCCGTATTCTGCCGACCGACGCTCTGGACATGCCGCAGCTCGATGCCGACCGCCTGGTGTTCGACAACTCCCGGCCGGGCGACTACGAGCTCATTTCGCTCGCGGACTTTACCTTTGGCGAGCAGGCGTTTGAGGCTAACGCTTCGCTGGATGCCGAGGGCAGGCTTGTTCGTGGCGATACCGATGTCGCCGATAATGCTGCGCACTCAACTGTGCCTGGTCCTGCCGATCCCAAGCCCGATTCGTTTGAACTCGTATATCCCCAGGCGGCGGGCGTGCGCATGGGCATCTGTCCGTATCCGGCGCGTGATTCGTACAGCTATTCGTCGATTGCCGCGGCGCTGCATGCCGAGGCCGAGGACCGTGCCGCCGAGACGCGCGTGCCCATGGACGAGTCCGGCGATGATGCCGAGTCGGATGGTTCCGAGATGACGGATGCGGACGTGGCTGCTGTCGAGCCCGCCGGCAATCCCATGGCGCTGGGCTCGGCCTTCCACGCCGCCTGCCAGTGGCTCATCGAGATGGGTGCCGATGCGTTGCCCGCTGCGCGCGCCGATGCGCTGACGCGTCTGTGGCGCCTGACGCCGGAGCAGCGCCAGCGCTTCGATGTCGCTCTGGATCGCTGGCTCAAGTCGTCGGTTCGTGCCGAGCTGCTCGCGTGGCCGTGCATCCGTGCCGAGGTGCCGTTCTTCTCGCTGGGCTGCGAGGACGAGGACATCGCCCGCTACGGTGCCTATGCCGAGGGCGCCATCGATGCACTGGCCACCGATCCGGCCGATCCGTCGCGCGCACTGGTCATCGATTACAAGACGGGTGGCACGCCGGATGAGACACCCGACCGGCTGCTCGAGAAGCACGCCCTGCAGGCGCGCGTCTACGCCGACGTGTTGCACAAGGCGGGCGTTGAGACGGTGACGGTCAAGTTCGTTCGCGTGGAGCAGGCGAATCCCGCCATCTTCGTCGAACCCGCCGAACCTCAAGTAGTCACCTACAACCTCTAGCCACCTCAGGCTTTACGGTGCTATTTGGTTAGTTTTGCGGCCGTAAAGCCCTCAATCGTCCAAATAGCACCGCAACGCATGGGAGAGCCTGGGGCGGTACAATGACTCGAACGGTTCAAACGAATAAGGAGCCATCATGCAGCTCACCAAAACGCTTAAGGTGACACCGGAGGAGCTTTTTGACGCTCTGGCGGGGTCCATCATGCAGGATATCGAGAACGCCACGGGCAAGCGTCCCAGCCGCAACAAGCTCAACGGCTATAAGTACGAGAAGCGCGCCCAGTCCGCAAAAGGCAAGGCCAAGGGCACGGCGATCAAGGTTAAGATCAAGCACTTTGACTACCCGTGCCTCTATGAGGTCCGTTTTCAGTATGCGGCGGGCATCAATACCATGCGCTATGAGGCTGCACCTGCTGGCGATGGTGCCTGCGAGCTCACCTATACCGAGGATTTTCAGGGTGTGGGTGGCAACACGTCTGGCACGCGCGGCAAGCTCGGCCTCTTCTTCTATGAGCGCAAGCTCAAGAGCCACGCCAACCAGACGATTGATCAAATCGTCAAATACATCGAGGGTGAGCGCCGCGTAAAGGCTAATCCCGCCTTCGCCGATGATACTGCCGAAAACGCTTCGGATGTATTCCATTGATACCCTGTGCAAAAGCTTTACCGCTCTTCATATCAACTGTGAACACTTCAGGCTTCGAATCAGTAGCGAGCGGCCCGACAAAAATAGTTGTTGGTAGTGCCAAATGAATAAGAATGCCACTACGCAACTGCACGTCTATTCCGCCTTTTTCGTTCTCACGGGATTTGTTTTAAATCGGGGAGTGTTTCTACTTTTCCTTGCGGAGAAAGGAATGTCTGTTACGGAAATCGCGCTTTATCAAGCCCTGTTCAACATAGCAACGGTCGTCCTCGAGCTGCCAACAGGGCTGATAGGCGATTTCTTTGGAAAGAAGTTTTCGATTCAAGTGGGCGTGCTGCTGCTTTTCTTCCATACCGCCGGCATGCTGTTGCTCTCAGGCCCCTTTCTTGTCGTGCTTTCCCTTGTCGAGGCACTCGCCTACTCCCTTCAATCGGGATCCGAACAAGCGCTTTTATATGAAATTGCCCGGAATGCCGGTCAAGGAGAGCGCTTCCTCACCATCAACGCTCGGTTGCTCGCCGCGCAATCAATCGCTACGGGAATGGCAATTGTGCTCGGATCTTTCATTGCCCAGGTATCTTGGAGCGCCCTCTACGTATGTGTCTCCGTTTTCTATCTCCTGCAGCTTTTCCTTCTGTATCCCATTGAGAGGACGGAAACGACCCGTTCTGAAAGATCAGAAAAGGGGAGGTTTGACGCAGCCAAGATGTTCAGGCGCGAGACCTGGCGCGTTGGAGAATCCGCTTTTGCGGTATTGCTTCTCCTCATCGGCACAAGCATGCTCGACGGATTCTACGGGAGTTATTACAACTTGAATCAGTTGGTATTCGACGCATTTGATGCTCCCGTCTCCATAATAGGAATCTTTTTCGGTGCATCCTATGCAGTAAATGCGACGGCCTACATTGCAGCAGATTTCTTCTCATCGCGTTTCGGGAAAAGAAATACCATGCTCGGCTCGATGCTAATTGAGGCTGGCCTTTTCATGATTCTTCCGTGGTTCGCTTCAAATCCGCTGTGTTTGTTTGGCCTTAGCATGGTGCTTTGTTTTCTCCCAGAAGTGGTGTACATCACTTCGGAAAACTTAATCCAAGACGCGATAGCGGACGATCTCCGCGCGACGATCCTTTCCATCGCATCTCTGGTAAGGGCTCTCTTTTCCGCAATGTTTTTCTCCATATTTGGACATGTGTTGGGGTTATATCCCATTCAGATAGCGCTCGGTATTATTGGCGCAATCGCGATAGCAATTACCGCCGTCGTTTCATTAAAAATGGTAGGAATGCAGGTCTCCAAGAATTGATATATCGATTGACGAGCCATCCGAAGCGTCGAGCCTTCTTGATGGACATGACTATTCGTCACAAATCATTCCGCGCATCGCCGGGGTTCCAGTAATACTCGATATATCTGGATGCCCTCATCCCCCTTTTCGAAGGTCCCAAATTAGCTACCCGTGTGGGTTTGGCTAGGTTCGGGTGCCGTCCGCGCCGTGCGGTAAAATCGTTCAGTCAGAACACGAACCCGCATCGGAGCTCATCACATGGCATTTGTCCATCTGCACAATCACACTGTTTTCTCCATGCTCGACGGCGCAACTCGTATCCAGGATATGGTCAATCGTGCCGTAGAGCTGGGCATGCCCGCCGTGGCCATTACCGACCACGGCTACATGTACGGCGTGCCCGACCTGGCGCTGGCCTGCGACGCCGTCAATCACAACACGCCCGAGTACAAAACCTGGAGCCACGACAAGGCCTTCCTGGAAAAGGACCGCCGCGACGAGCTGGTGGAGCCCGACCCCGAGGCAAACCCGCGCGAGCATGCCCAGTACGTCAAAGACATGGCCATGTGGGACGAGAAAGGCAATATCGACGAGCTCAAGCCGCCCCTGGTCATCAAGCCCATCTTTGGCTGCGAGGTCTACTTTACGCCGGACGAGACCCTTGCCCGCGACCACAAGCCCGAGCTCTACCACATGATCCTTCTGGCCAAGGATCAGGAGGGCTACGTCAACCTGATGCAGACGGTTTCCGAGGCCGCCGTGCAGGGCTTTTACTACAAGCCGCGCGTGACGCTTGACAACCTGCGCCGCCATGCCAAGGGCATGATCTGCACCAGCGCCTGCATCGCTGGCATCATCCCCAAATACATCGACCGCGGTGACATGGAGGGCGCCATCAAGTGGGCCGAGACCTTCCGCGATACCTTCGACCCCGGCGACTTCTACATCGAGATCCAGGAACATGGCATCACCACCGACAACGGCCTGACCGACGAGCAGATGGACCGCACGCTCATCGATATCGCCAAGCAGGTGGGCGTCAAGGTCATCGCCACCAACGACTTCCACTACCTGCGCCGCGAGGACGCGCCCGTGCAGGACGTCATCATGTGTATTGGCATGAACGCCAAGGTCGATGACCCCAACCGCATGCGCATGACCGGCTCGGAGTTTTACATGAAGACCGAGGAGGAGATGCGGGCGATGTTCCCGTATTGCCCCGAGGCCTGCGACAACACGCTCGAGATCGCCGACAAGTGCTACGTTGAGCTGGACTGGGACTCTATCATCCTGCCGCGCTTCCCGTTGCTCGATCCCGGCGAGACGCACGAGAGTCAGTTCCGCCGCGAGTGCGAGAAGGGCCTGCGCCAGCACTATGGTGACGACTGGGCCACGCGCGAGATCGGTGGCGTCAACATCAAAGAGCGCTTTGAGTACGAATACAAGGTCATCTGCGACAAGGGCTTTGCCGCCTACTTTTTGATCGTCGCCGAGTACGTGCAATGGGCCAAGGACAACGGCATCGGCGTCGGCCCCGGCCGTGGCTCGGCCGCCGGCGCTATCGTCGCCTACGCCATGAACATCACCGCGTTCGACCCGCTCGAGAACGGCCTGATGTTCGAGAGGTTTCTGTCCCCGCAGCGTACCGAGATGCCCGATATCGATATGGACTTCGACGATGAGCGGCGCCTCGAGGTCGTGGAGCACGTTCGCCAGCTCTACGGCCCCGAGAAGGTCACCCACGTCATCACCTACTCGACCATCAAGGCCAAGCAGGCCATCAACGACGCCGCGCGCGTGCTGGACTATCCGGTCTACATGGGCCAGCGCCTGTCCAAGATGGTCTCGAGCGACCCCAAGGTCAAGCTCAAGCAGGTGCTCGACAAACAACCCGGCAAAGAGGATCTGTTTAACCCCGACTTTGCCGAGGCCTATAAAAAGGACGACGATGCCCGCCGCATCATCGACACGGCGCTCTCGATCGAGGGCCTCACCCGTGGCGAGGGCGTGCACGCGTGCGCCGTTCTGATCTGCCGCGACCCCGTCAACGAGCACGTGCCCACCAAGCTCGACACCAAGGGCGGCGTCGAGATTACCCAGTACGAGGGCCATACCGTCGCCGACATGGGCCTGCTCAAGATGGACTTCTTGGGCCTGCGCACGCTGACGGTTATCTCCAAGGCCAAGGCAAACATCAAGAAGAACTTTGGCATCGACATCAAAGAGGAAGAGATTCCCTTTGACGACCCCGAGATCTTTAAGCTCATGGGTTCCGGTCACACCGCCGGCGTCTTCCAGGTCGAGTCCGCCGGCATGACGGCCACGATCAAGAACATGAAGCCCACCGAGTACAAGCACGTCGTGGCATTGATCGCTCTGTACCGCCCGGGCCCGCTGGGCGCCGGCATGGTTTCGTCCTACATCAACCGTATGAACGGCAAGGAGCCGGCCGTATCCTACGACGACCGTCTGGACGACATCCTGGGCGAAACCTACGGCACTATGGTCTACCAGGAGCAGGTTATGCTCATCTCCGTCGAGATGTGCGGCTTCTCCAAGGGCGAATCGGACTCGCGTATCCGTAAGCCCGTGGCTAAGAAAAAGATCAAGCTGCTCACGTCGACGGTGCTCCACTGGGAGGATGGCTCGGACGAGACCACCTACGACCACTGGATGAACGGCGCTATCAAGAACAACTACACGCGCGAGGTCGCCCAGAAGATTTGGGACGATGTTCTCGAGTTCGCGTCCTACGCCTTTAACAAGTCGCACTCCGCCGGCTACGCCATCCTGGTTATGCAGACGGCGTGGCTCAAGGCGCACTATCCGCACGAGTACATGGCGGCCGTTTTGACGTCCTATACGGGCAAGACCGACAAGATCGTGCACTACGTCTCGGCGTGCCGTCACGACGGCATTCCCGTGCTTTCGCCAGATGTCAACGAGTCCGGTACCGAGTTCACGGCTACCAAGGAGGGCGTGCGCTTTGGTCTGGCCGGCATCCGCGGCGTGGGCACCGGCGTGGCGCAGGCGATTATCGCCGAGCGCGAGGCGGGCGGTCCGTTTAAGACGCTGCACGACTTTGTCGAGCGCGTGGACTCGAGCCAGGCCAATCGTCGCGTGATCGAATCGCTCATCAAGGCAGGCGCCTTCGACTCCACGGGCTATCCGCGCCGCCAGATGATGCACTTTGTGGACAAGAACAACCCCGAGAACATCATCGATGCCGCCGTGAAGCGCCAAAAGGATCGCGCGAGCGGCCAGACGTCGTTCTTCGACATGTTCGGCGATGTTGAGGGCTCGGGCTTTGAGGTGAGCGTGCCCGATCCGGATGGCCAGGAATGGGACCGCCACCTTAAGCTGAGCCAGGAGAAGGAGGTTCTGGGCATCTACGTCTCGGACCACCCGCTGCGTCCGTTTGAGTATGCACTAGCCAAGGCGCGCGACTTCTCGTTCTCGCAGATCGACACCGGCTACGAAGTGCAAAACCCCACGGGCGGTACCATCAACCAGGAGATTCCCGAGGGCAAGGCGCTGTGGTGGGCCGGCATGGTCTCGAGCGTGTCCAAGCGCGTGACCAAAAACGGCGACCCCATGGGCATCGTGCAGCTCGAAGACATGGAAGGCGAGGCCACGGTCGTGGTGTTCCCCAAGACCTACAAGGAGGCCGAGGGGTATCTGTACGGCGAGATCGATCCCGAGACCGGCGCGCAGCTGTCCGACGCGTTTGTGCGCATTAAGGGCAAGCTCGAGCGCTCGGACCGCGGCGACCAGATCATCGCGCAGGAGATTGTGCCGCTGGAGCTTAGCGAGGAGAAAAACAAGCCCAAGGTCTTTGAAGTCATGGTGCCCAACAGCCGCTTTAGCCAGGGCAATATGGCGCGCCTGGCCACGGTGCTCACCACCAACCCGGGCGGCGACCGCGTGGAGATCTTTATTGAGCAAGTCGACGGGCGCGTGCTGCGCGCTGAGGTGCCGGCCAAGGTCAATGCACGCTCGATTCCGCTGCTGGCAGAGGCAAAGGCCATCGTCGGCAACCAAGGCAGAGTGACGGTGATCTAGGATGCCTTTGCCGGGGTAGCTAATTTGGGACGGGGCTATTTTAGCTACCCTTTGGCTGATGGCGAATGAGTCGGGGTCGGAATGCATCTCAACCGGCATA